>MDSZ01179607.1_pt1 | contig 34466 bp, 23 predicted proteins | sample 811201 | NCBI WGS metagenome assembly MDSZ01 (sample SAMN05326647, study PRJNA326480) | marine metagenome | isolation source: seawater | place: Indian Ocean: North | collected 2010
CGGCTCGGGCTCTGGCGCCGGGCGCCGCGCCGCCGCGAGCTCGGCGCGCTGGCTTTCCCTTGCACGGCGGTCCGCCGCCATGCGGTCTGTCGTCTCGCGCATGGCCTCGAGGCGCTGCTCCAGCACGGCGGGGTCCGGCGCCGGGGGCACGTCGATCGAGAGCACCTCGGCGGGTCCCTCGGCGGGGGGCTGGTCGCTGAAGCTCACGTTGCCCTGCGCATCGACCGTGCGGTAGACGGTTGTCGGTTCCGCCCTCGCACCGGGCAGGCAGGCAACAAGGAGGCAGGCAAAAAGCAGGGAACGGGCCATCTCCGGATTATAGGTCACCCTTCCGGCGGCCGCCTCAGGGACCGCGGCACTCCCCGTCGCAGCTGCAGTGGACGTTCGCGGCGTCGCGCGCCGGATCGATGACGCTCGCCACCCAGTCCACCGCGCGCACCCCGGCCGTGCGCCGCGTGTACAGCTCGTCGTAGCGCAGCAGCGTGTGAAACTCGCCGCCGGCGACGTAGCTGCGCAGGTAGGGCAGGTCCGCGTGCAGGTCGTCGAGGTTGGCATCGAGCCCGGGCAGCAGCTCCGCCGGGTGACCGAGCAGCGCCAGGAACTGCTCCTGCACCGCATCGTAGGCATTGTCGTAGCTGTGGAAGCGGATTCCCGGCGCAGCGGCCGCGGCGAGGCGGTGCAGGTCGGTGATCCTGAGGCTATCGCTGCTGACGCCGGCGGTGTCGAGCACGGCGGGCAGGGCCGGAATCACCCCCCAGGACTCCCAGAGCACCGTCGGCGGCGGCAGGCGATAGCCGGCGCCACCGCCGCCGAGTTGGGTGATGCGCGCCTCGGGGTAGTGCTCGGCCAGCACTGCCGCGTACACCGGTGAGGCCAGGGCGCCGGCACTGCCGCCGGCCACCACCACCTCCGCGGGCTCGGGGAAGAAGGCGTAGGCCTCGGCCAGGGCCGCCTCCGCGTTGGCCCGGCCGGCGTGGCGGATGACCACGTCGCCGTCGGGACCGGGGTAGCGGGCCGTGGCGTCGCCGAGGTGCACGTCACCGGAGCAGTAGCTGACAAAGACCTGCGACCACTCTCGGAAGGGGTTTTCCGGGTTGTCGAGGTCGAAGGCGCCGCCGTACTCGCGCGGATCGTTGCCCGAGCCCTCGCCGGTGTGGACCCGGTAGGTCGGCCGGCCGGCGGGGTCGCAGGTGGCGGCATTCCAGCAGGCGCCGCCGCCGTTGAAGAACACCAGCAGGCGCGAGGGATCCGCCACGCGCACGTGAAAACGATAGGGGCTGCCGTCGGCACAGCCGGTCTCGCCGGCGCGCTCGATGGTCTGCCACGGATTGCCGGCGCCAAACGCCGCCGCGGACGCGCCAAGGGCGAACCCGGCGAGAAGGCGGGCCAGCCGCCGGCGGGCGGCGCCGGCCCGCCCCGCGATCACTGCACCACCAGCTCGACGCGGCGGTTCTGCTCGCGGCCCTGGCGGGTATCGTTGCTGGCGACCGGCTGCGACTCACCGCGGCCGGAGGCTACCAGCGCGTCGCCGTCGACACCCTGCGACACGAGGTATTCCCGCACCGCTGCCGCGCGCCGCTCGGAGAGCGTCTGGTTATAGGCCTCCGGGCCGGAGCTGTCGGTGTGGCCGATCACGCCGAGGGTCACGCTGCCGTGGGCCTTAACGATATCGACGATACCGTCGAGGGCCCGCTTCGAGGCGGCGTCCAGCTCGGCGCTGTCGAAGGCGAAGTTCACCTCGTTCACCGTGAGCACGACTTCGTCCTTCACCGGGCAGCCGACGTCGTCGACGGTCACGCCGGCCGGCGTGCGGGCGCACTGGTCGCGGTAGTCCGGGACGCCGTCGCCGTCGCTGTCGAGGGCACAGCCGCGCGCATCGACCCGGGCGCCCGCGGGGGTGCCGGGGCAGCGGTCATCGTCGTCGTTGACCCCGTCGCCGTCGCTGTCGGCCGGGGGCGGCGGCGGGGGCGGCGGCTCGGCCTCTTCGCACCAGAGCGCGGAGAAGCCCGCGCCCACGGCGCCGCCGGGCAGTACGCCCGTGCCGCCGGAGATACCGCCGCCGACCACGCCGCCGAGGGCGGTAACACCGACGATGCAGCGCTCGTACTCGCGCTGCGTGAGGTTGGAGCAAGCGCCGAGCAGCAGGCAGAGCGGCAGGGCGATGAGGAGACGCTGGGAGGCGTTCATGGGTGACTCCTGTGACTGTCGATTGTTGTTCTTTGTAGACTCGAGTGCGGCGGGTTTACCCCTACGTTGTAGCACAGTCCGGTGAACCTTGCCTACCGGCCGCAGCAGCGGTCCGGAGGCGTGATCCACGCCACAGTTCAGGCCCCGTAACCTTGCCTGCCCCCTGCGCCGGGGTACCATCCCGCCCATCAGACAGCGCAGGGTTTCCCGTGGTCCCGTTCTTCCTGGCACGCCAGCCGATTTTCGATCGCAACCTGCACATGCATGCCTACGAGCTGCTGTTCCGCGACTCCCCCCTCAATGCCAACAGCGGCGCCCTCGACGACGATGCGACCACCGCGCAGGTCATCAGCAACGCGGCGGAAGTCGGCTTCGAGCGCCTGACGCGGGGCCACCCGGCCTTCATCAACCTGCCGCAGCGTTTCCTCGAAGAGCCGGAGCTGATCCCTCTCAGCCCGGAGCACGCGGTGCTCGAGATCCTCGAGACCGTGCAGCTCAACGACCGCGCCATCGCCGGTATCGAGGCGCTGCGGGCACGCGGTTTCACCCTCGCCCTCGATGATTTCGTCACCGGCCACGCCTTCGACCGCATCCTCGACCTCGTCGACATCGTCAAGCTCGACGTGCTCGCCCTGCCCGAAGCCGAGTGGCCCGCGGCGATCGAACGCCTGCGCGGCCACGGCTGCCGGCTGCTGGCAGAGAAGGTGGAAACCCGCGAGGCCTTCGACACGCTCCGCGAGCTGGGCGTCGACTACTTCCAGGGTTATTTCTTTGCCCGGCCGCGTATCATCCGCGGCCGGCAGCTGCAGCCGGGACGGATCAACCTGGTGCAGGCCCTGGCCCGCCTCAACGACCCGGACAGCACGGTCGACGAAATTCACGAGCTGGTGAGCCGCGACGTCGCCCTCGGCGTGAAGGCGCTGACCCACGTCAATTCCGCCGCCTATGCGCTCAACCGGCGGGTCGAGTCCATCCGCGAGGCGATCGTCTACCTGGGCCGCGACCGCATCCGCCGCTGGGTCTCGCTGTTCGTGCTGGCCAGCGCGGACAGCAAACCCGATGAGCGCATGACCCTGGCACTGCAGCGGGCCAGGCTCTGTGAACTCATCGCGACCCACGGTGGCCGGGAAGACCCGGACGCCTGCTTCACCGTGGGCCTGTTCTCGATGCTGGATACGCTGCTCGACACGCCGTTGCCGGAGATCATCCGGCACATGAGCCTGAGCGACGAGATGGCCGCGGCCCTGCTTTCCGAAAGCGGCGGCAGCGGCGTCGTGCTCGCCTGTGCACGGCGGCTGGAAAGCGGCGATACGGCGCAGCTCGCCTGCCTGGGCCTGGCCGCGGAGGACCTCGGTGAGCTGCTCACCGAGGCGATCTGCTGGACCGACGACTCGCTGCGCGAGCTGGGGCTCGACTAGCGTCGCCGGCTCCGGGCCGCGAAAAACTTGTCGAGCTCCACGGCCAGCAGGGGCGGGAGCCAGCTGAGGAGGATCAGCGGCCACCACTCCGTGGGGAACTCCGCCGTCCGGAACAGCGACTCGGTCGCGGGCATCATGGTCGGCACGAAACGGATCGCAATGCTGAGGCCCACGCCGCCGAGGAGCCAGGGATTGCTGAAGGGGGAGAAGGTGAACAGCGAGCGCTCCACGGAGCGGGCCGAGAACACGTAGCCGAAGTGGGCGAGGAGGATGCCCCAGAAGGCGGCGGTCTGGGCCTGGGTCAGGAGCAGCGGATCCACCAGCTCGCCGTCGACCATGGCCGCGCTGCCGAAGTGCCAGTACAGCAGGAAGCCCGGCAGGGCGATCGCCGAACCGACCAGGATCAGCCGGCGCAGGAACAACCCGTCGATGATCTCCGCGCTGGCGGACCGCGGCGGCGCCTCGAGCAGCCCGCGCTCCTTCTGCTCCATCATCAGCGGCATGGTCAGCAGCACCGAATCGAGCAGGTTGATCCAGAGGATCTGCACCGGCTCGAGCACGAAGCGGGTGGCGAACAGCGGCACCTGCGCCGCGAGCAGGATCGCCCCCATGATCAGCAGGCCCTGGGCCGCGTTGGTCGGCAGCGTGTACAGAATCGCCTTGCGCAGGTTGTTCCAGGCGTGGCGCCCCTCCTCCACCGCGGCGACGATGGTGGCGAAGTTGTCGTCCTCGAGGACCATGTCCGAGGCCTCCTTGGCGACCTCCGTGCCGCCCTGCCCCATGGCCACGCCGATGTCGGCGGTCTTCAGCGCCGGGGCATCGTTCACGCCGTCGCCGGTCATGGCCACGATATGGCCGTTGGCCTGCAGGGCCTCGGCGATGGCCTGCTTGTGCTCCGGCGCGACCCGGGCGAACACGGAAACCCGCTCCACGGTCTCGCGCAGCGCCGCCTCGTCGAGCTGGGTGAGGTCCGCACCGGTCAGCGCCTCGTGCGCGTCGATGCCGAGCTGGCCGGCGACCGCGCGCGCCGTCTCCGGGTGGTCGCCGGTGATCATCACGGTGCGGATGCCGGCGCGGCGGCAGGCCGCCACCGCCTGCACCGCCGCCTCCCGCGGCGGGTCGATCATGCCCTGCAGGCCGAGGAACACCATGCCCTTGAGGTCGTGGGTGCCGAGTTCATCCTGGTCCTCCGCCACCGGCAGGCAGGCAAAGGCCAGGGTGCGCAGCGCATCGCCGGCGAATTCGCGGGCCTTTTCCAGCGCCGCCTCGCGGTTGAGCGCCCGGGTACCACCGGCGGCATCGAGCTCGGTCGCGCACATGCCCAGCACGACCTCCGGGGCCCCCTTGACCAGGACCTGGCGCCGGCCGCCCTCCTCCACCAGCACCGCCTGGTACTTGGTGGAGGAATCGAAGGGCAGCTCCACCAGCCGCTTGACGTGGCCGTCGAGGATGCCCCCCTTGAGCCCGGACACGCGCAGCGCGATCTCCGTGGGGTCACCGCTGACGTTGCGGCCGTGGACGTGGGCGTTGTTGCAGTGGTAGCCCGCCGCGAGCAGGCGGCCCAGGGCGTGCTCGCCGGCCCCGTCCATGGGCACCTCGAGTTCGAAGCCGCCGCGCTCGCCGAGCGCATCGCCGGTCACCCGGTAGACGATCCCGCCGGCCAGCACCCGCGTCACCGTCATGCGGTTTTCCGTCAGCGTGCCGGTCTTGTCGGAGCAGATGACCGACGTGGCGCCGAGGGTTTCCGCCGCGGGCAGGCGCCGGATGAGCGCCTTCTTGCTGGCCATGACGATGGCGGCGAGGGCGAGAATCGAGGTGATCAGCGCCGGCAGCATGGCCGGGATCGTGGCTACTACCAGGGACACGGCGCCGAGGAAGCTGTAGCTGAGCGGGAAGCCGAGGTAGAGACCGTAGACGAAGTTGGCCAGGCCGACGATGGGAATGGCGATGGTCAGGCCGCGGACGAAGTTCGCGATCTTGCGCTGCAGCGGCGAGGGCCGGACCTCGGCGCTGCTCACCAGGTCGGCGATGCGGCCGAAGGCGGTCTCGCCGCCGGTGGCGCAGACCACCGCGTGCGCCGAGCCGAGGGTGACGTAGGTGCCGGAGAACCCCATGTTGCGCTGGTCGCCGGGCACCAGGTCGTCGCCGCTGAGCGCCGCCGCCACTTTCTGTACCGGGACGGACTCGCCGGTGAGCGCGGACTCGTCGGCGTGCAGGTTGCTGACGCGGGTGAAGCGCAGGTCCGCGGGAATCTTGTCACCGGCCTCGAGCAGGACCACGTCCCCGGGAACGAGGTCGCGGGCTGCGATGGACTGCTCCACGCCGTCGCGGACCACCATGCACTCCTGCACCAGCATGCTGCGCAGCGCGTCGAGGGCGCCTTCGGCCTTGCCCTCCTGCACGAAACCGAGGATGGCGTTGAGAAAGACCACGCCGAAGATCACGATCGTGTCCGGCAGCATCTCGCTGCCGAAGGCCGTCAGCGTGCCGGTGAACAGGCCGGTGGCGAGGAGGATGAGGACCATGGGGTCCTCGAACTGGCGCAGGAAGCGCACCCACGCCGGGGTCTTGCGGAAGGCGAGTTCGTTGGGTCCGTAGCGCTCGAGACGCTCCGCGGCTTCGGCGGCGGCGAGGCCGCCGGCGGCCGTCTCGAGCTCCGTGAAGACCGCATCGACCTCGAGCTGGTAAACGGGCTTCGCCATGGCAGGGACCTTACCTCCATCGCATGACAGGCTGGTGACGCGGCCCGGGGCCGGCCGGCGTCAGTCCGTGATGCCCAGGCGCCCCAGGTTGACCGTCGCCGCATCGTAGTTGGCACGGGCGATGCGCGTACGGCGATAGGCATCAAAATAGCGCACCCGCGCGTTCGCCGCCGTCTCCTCGCGGATATTGACCAGGAAGAAGTCGCTGGCGCCGCGCTCGAAGCGCGCGACCTCCGCCCGCCGCATAATCTCGGACTGGTCCACCTCGAGCGCCGCGAGCTCCATGAGGCGCAGCGCGATATTGAGCTCGAGGAGGATGTTGCGCAGCTCGATCTCCACCTGGTCCTCGAGGCGCCGCTGCTCGGCGCGCAGCGCCTCGAGCTTGGCCTCCGCCTGGGACAGCTTGCCCCGGGCCGCCCGGCGCTCGAGGGGCACGGAGAAGGTGAGGCCGACGATCGCATCGGTCTCGTCCCGGGAAACCCCGCCCTCGCCGATGTCGCCGAAGGGCTGGGACAGCTCGAAGTTCAGGTCGAGCTGCGGCATCAGGGCATTCTCGGACAGCTCGACCTTGCGCACGGCGCGCTGCATGGCCGTCTGCAGGATGCGCAGCTCCGGCCGCTTCTCCAGCGTCGACGGGATATCCAGGGGCGGTACCGCTGCCTTTTCCCGCGGCGTCACCACCTCCGGGTGCGGCAGGCGCGCCGGATCGGGTATCACGGGCAGGCCGCTGTCGTCGCGCAGGAAGAACGCCAGCCGGTTGCCGGCGCGGCGGAAATCGCGCTCGGCGGTGGTGACCAGCGTGCGCCGCCGGGTGATGTTCTGCGCGTTCTCGGTGAGGAAGATCTCGGCCCGGCGCCCGCTCTCGACCTCCCGCTCCAGGCCCTTCTCCCGCTCCAGGGCGATGGACAGGAGATTCTCGTAGATATCGAGCTGCTGGCCGGCCGCCACCCACTCCCAGTAGGCCACCAGCGCCTGCTGCTGCACGCCGACACGGGTGAGCAGGACCTCGAGGTCGGCCTGCTCGAGGGCCAGGCGGCTGTCGAACTCGCGGAAGCGGCGCTCATCGATGTCGCGGTCGCGCAGCAGGCTGAACAGGACGCCGAGCTTGAGGTCGCCGCCCTCGTTGGTGAACAGCTCGTCCTGGTAGATCGGGAAGTCGCCGCGGGAGAGGCTGTAGGTGCTGTAGAGCTCGGCGCCGAGGGGCCGCAGCGCGCGGCTCACGCCGCCCTCGGCGTAGCGCCCGTCGTAGTAGCCGTCGGCCCAGGTGGTGCTGTCCCCCTTGAAGACGAGGTCGAAAGCGCCGAGGGCCTCGGTCACCTGGCCCTCGGCCGCACGGCGCTCGGCGATGGCCTTGAGAATACCCGGGAAGTGCTCGCCGGAAGCCAGCAGCACTTCCTCCGGCGTCAGCGGGCTGGTGACCAGGACCTCCTCGTCGGCCCGGGCGCCGGTCGCCAGGGCCAGCAGCAGGATGAACAGCCAGCGGCGCATCAGTTGCCCCCGCTGGCCTGTGCCTGGCCCGGGGACTGGCCGTCAACCGGGAAGTTCGGCGGGAAGTTGTTCAGCTGGCGCCAGATCTCGTAGCCGACGGACACGGTGTCGAGGAGCACCCAGCCGCGGGCCTTGGACCCGAAGCGCACGAAGCGCTGGTCCGGCCAGGGGGACTGCCAGTCCTTGTCCTCCTCGACCAGGATGCGGAAGCGGCCGTTCGCCTGCGCCGATGCGTCGATGGCCACCACGCGGCCGGCGAAGGTGCCCACGGCCTTCGACGGCCAGCCGCTCACCTGGATCACGGGCCAGCCCTCGAACTGGATCCGCACCGGGGCGCCGACGCGGACGATGGCGATGTCGCGGCCGTCGATGTAGAGCTCGAGGGCGCGCTCGATGTTGTCCGGGACAAAGGTCGCGATCACCTGCCCCGTCGAGACGAAGGTGGCGGCGTCGCCGGCGTTGACCCGCAGGATGGTGCCGTCGCGGGGCGCGCGCACGATCTGCACCGACTGCCGCGACAGCTTGACGTCGACGCGGCTGACCTCCGCGGCGGCCTGGGCGACGCGGGAGCGCAGTTCCTCCACGCGGATCCGCGCCTGCTCGAACTCCCGGCGCGCGGCAAGCCCCTGGTCGAAGAGCTCCTCCATGCGCCGGCGGTCGATCTCGGCGATCTCCAGCGCCGTCTCGGCGGCGCTCAGGTTGGCCACCACCTGCTGGCGCTCGCTGCGCAGCCGCTCGAGGAGCTGGGGATCGTTGTCGACGATGCGCACGATCGGATCGCCGACGCTCACCCGGCTGCCGTCGCGCACGTACCACTCCTGGATACGCCCCGAGACCAGCGCGTTGATCTCCTGCAGCCGGTCGTTCGGGTTGAGCGCGGTGACCTTGCCCGGCCCGCTCGCCGTCTGCACCCACGGCACGAAGGCCAGGAACAGCGCGATCAGGACGATGACAAAGATCAGGCTGAAGCCGATCGCCCGGGCGATCCGCGGCGTGCGGATGCTGTTGAGGGTGGTGAACTTGTCCCCGTGGACGTCGAAGTAGGGCATCTACACGCCCTCCCCGGTGCTGCTCGGCTCCATGCCGTGGCCCTCGACGGGTTCGCGCAGGGTCAGGCGTTCGAAGTGCATCTCGTCGCAGAGTTGCTCGTAGCTGTCGAACAGGCGCTGCTCCACCCGGCCGAGGTGGAGATAGGCGCTGAAGGTAAAATCGGTGTGCTTGTTGGTGAAGTAGATCACCGTGGTGCCCGCGCTCGACTGCAGCAGGTCCAGCGACGCCTTGAGGTGCCGCTCCGGCACCGCGTCGAAGACCTGCGCCAGCACGAGGACGCGCGGGCGGGCAATGAGCGCCGCCGCCAGCTTGAGCTGCATGGTCTCGGTGATCGCGAGCGGCCAGCCGGTGGTCACCAGCGGCGTATCCAGGCCCTCGCTGAGCTCGGTGACGGTCTTCTCCAGGCCGACCACGCGCATCGCGGTCATGACGTCGATGGCGTCGTCGTCGTCCGCGCTCAGGCGCAGGTAGTCGCGGATATCCGTTTCCACCGCCGAGGGCCGGTCGAGGACGATGATCTCCTGGCGCACCTCGTGGGCCTTCAGCGAGCGCAGGTCCTGGTCGCCGAGGGCGATGTAGCCGTTCTCGGGCTCCTCGTGGCACTTGAGGAGCTCGGTAAACAGGCGCTGGGCCACGTGGCTGTCGGCATAGGCGCCGACGCGGGCACCGGCCGGGATGCGGCAGTCCAGCGCCACGGTCGCGCCGCGGATGCTCGTGCGAACCGCCACGAAATCGAGGCTGGCGTCGAGCGGCAGCCGATGGATGGGCTCTTCCGGCCGCTCCTGCTCGATCTGCATGAACAGCGACAGCTCGTCCACCGCGGCGCAGAGATAATAGAAATAGTTCAGGTAGATACCGAGCTGGGAGATGCCGTACAGCACCACGGACAGCACCAGCTCGGCCGCCACCAGCTGACCGAGGGAGAGCTGCCCCTGGATGACCAGCCAGCCGCCCAGGCCGAGGAGCGCCGCGCTGCCCGCCGCGTAGAGGAACAGGAAGGACAGCGTCTGCGAGAAGTGCTGGCGGAACAGGTGGCGGTGCTGCTCGATGTACTCGCCGGTGAAGCGGTCCGTGCGCTCCAGCGCGTCGTCGATATGCCGGGCACTCTTGTAGAAACCGTTCGACTTGGCCAGGCCCTCGAGCCAGGCGGCGGTGGTGTGCTTGCGGTGCGACAGCTCGACGGCAGAGCGGATGGCGCGCGGGCCCCAGATGAACCAGACCAGCCAGAGCAGCGCGATCACCACCAGGTTAAACACCAGCAGGAACGGGTGGTAGAAGGAGGTCAGGACGAAGCCCGCCGCCGCCTGCAGGATGATCGTGAAGCCGCCGATCAGGATATCGGGCATGCGGATCATGACCTGGATAATGTCGAAGTAGCGGTTGAACAGCGGCCCCCGGCGCGTGTCCTCGAAGTGGGGGTTGCGCGCGTAGAGCGCGCGCAGGGCGATATCCGAGACGAGCCGTGAATAGAAGCGGCGCCCGAAGACGTCCATGATGTAGATGCGCAGCGCCCGCAGGGTCCCCGCGATCAGCAGCAGGCCGAACAGCGACAGCGACAGCACCACCAGCGGCGTCGGCAGCCCCGTGGCCGCCACGCTGTTCACGAGCATCTGCACGGACACGGGGGTGGCCACCGAGAGGATGCTGATGCCGATACCGTAGAGGACCGTGAGCGTGTAGAAACGGTGCTCGGGGCCCAGGATCTGCACAAAATAACGGAACAGCGTCGTCAGCGAACGCGTATCGACGGTGGGGGATTCTGCCATGGTGGGGTTTCTGGCCTGCGGGGTTGTCTAGTATACGTCCAGCCGGCGCGAGGGGATGCCCGGCGCCGAAAAAAATCGCTGCCGACGGGCCCGGCTAGACGACCTCATCGCCGCTGGCGAGAAGCGGCGCCGCATCGAGCTCCTCGGCGTCCATCATGGTTGCCACGCGCTCGAGGGCGGACACGATCTGGTGCTGCTCCCAGCTGGGCAGCCGCGAGAAGCGCGCCGAGAAACTCTCCTGCAGGGGCATGGGCGCCTCCCGCAGCACTTGCTTACCGAGATCGGTGAGCTGCACCTTCACGCGACGCCGATCCACGGCGCTGCGCTCGCGGGTGAGCAGCTGCTTGTCCTCGAGGCGGTTGAGGATCGTGGTCACCGTCGCCTGGCTGAGGCTGACGGCACGGGCGATATCGCTCGCCGTCGGCAGCCCCTCCTCGCCGATGGCGCGGATCACCACGAGCTGGGGGGTGGTCAGGCCCATGACCTTGCCCAGCTTGCGCGAGTGGATGCTGGTCGCGCGCATGATGCGGCGCAGCGAGACCAGCACTTCGTCTTCCAGTTCGGCCATGATCCTCGAGTGGTGCGTTTCCGCCAAGGCGCTTCAGGCCCCCGCCGGTGCCAGGGCTTCGCCGAGCGCGTCGCGCAGCGGTTGCAGCCAGGGCGCGTAATTGTGCCACTGTTCCTGCGCCGTGCGGAAGATCGGCTGGCGCACCTGCTCCGAGCTCGGCGTGCGCACGGCGCGCTCCGTCTCCCAGTAGCGCAGGCAGGCGGACTCGAAGGGCAGGTCGAGAAAATCGAGTATCCGCCGCACCTGCCCCTCGAGGTCGTCGAGCACATCCTCGTGCTGCACCCGCAGCACCTTCCCGGGCAGCACCGCGTCCCAGTGCGCCATCAGCTCGACGTACTCTCGGTAGTAGCGGCCGGTATCGGCGAGGTCGTAGCTGAACTCCTGCCCCTCCGCGAACAGCTGCTTGAAGTTGCTGAAGCAGCAGGCCATGGGCTCGCGGCGCGCGTCGATGATGCGCGCATTGGGCAGCACCAGGTGGATGAGGCCGATATGGCGGAAGTTGTTCGGCATCTTGTCGATGAAGCGCGGCGCACCCTGGCGGTGGATCCGTGTTTCCTCTAGGAAACGCTCGCCGAGGGCTTCCAGGGTTTCGCCGTCCAGGTCGTGCAGCACCGCCGGGTAGCCCGGGGTCCCGCCGTCCACGACCCGGCGCCTGAGCTGCTGGCTCAGGGCGAGGATATTGGGCAGCTCCTGGGTGCCGTCCACCTGGCTGTGCGACGAGAGGATCTGTTCGAGCAGGGTGCTGCCGGCGCGCGGCATGCCGACAATGAAGATCGGGTCCGGCGCCCGGCAGCCGGCGCCCTGCCGCGACTCGAAGAGCGCCCGGTCGCAGTGCTCGTGCTGCGCTGCGAGCTCCCGGGACATGGCGTCGGCGTCGTAGCGGCTGGCCGCCCGCTTCAGCCGGTTGCCCTGCGCATAGTGATGGAACGATGCCGCGTAGTCCTCGCGGTCTTCCTCGGCCTTGCCGAGGGCGAAGGACAGGTAGACCCGGTCCGCCGCGGACAGCCCCGGCGTGGCCAGGACCCGCTCCATGGCGGCGAGCTCGGCGTCGTCAAAGCGGTAGGTCTTCAGGTTGGCCAGCGAGTACCAGGCCTCGCCGTGGCGCTCGCGGCTCGCGAGCGCGCTGCGGTAGGCGTCCACGGCCCCCTCGTAGTCACCGCAGGTTTTCAGGGCGTGGCCGCGGGACGTGTGTGTCACCGGGTCGCCGGGGAGCTGCTCGAGCACCGCCGCGAAACCCGCGAGCGCCTCCTCGTAGGCGCCGGCCTGCAGGCACTCCACGGCGTGCAGGGAGCGCAGCTGGACGTTGTCCGGGTGTTCCTCGAGCAGCCGGGCGGCCTCTTCCCGGGCGCGGGCGAACTTCTGCCGCCGGCCGAGCACGCGCACGTAGTCGATGCGCGCGGGCAGGTTGCCGGGCTCGAAGGCCGCGGCGCTCTCGAGGAGGAACTCCGCCTCCTCGAGGGCACCGAGGCGGACGCCGATCTCCGCCAGCAGGCGCATTCCCTCGACGTGCTGCGGCGCCTCCAGCAGGAAGCGCCGGCAGAGCGACTCCGCCTTCAGCACCCGGCCTCGGGCGAGCAGGTCGGTCACCGCGACCAGCGGCTTCGGCAACGCCTGCAGGCGCTCGAGCTGGGCGGCGACCGCGGAGGCCGCCGCGCGCTCGCCGCGCGCCTCGAGGATCGCGAGCTGCCCGCGGAAACTGGCCACGAGCGACGGGTTGACCCGGCAGGCTTCCGCGTAGGCGCGCAGCGCGCCATCGCTGTCACCGGCATCGCGGCAAAGATGGCCGAGTTCCTGCAGCGCGTGCCCGTGCTCCGGCTCGGCGGCAAAGACCCGCTCCAGGCAGGCGCGCGCGTCATCGAAGGCGCGGAGGAAGCGGTGGCAGACGGCGGCGAGGTACAGGGCGTCGCTGCCCGCCTGCGGCGAGGCCGGGTCCAGCAACGCGAGCGCGCCGGCAAAATCGCCGGCGCGCATCTTCTGCTGCACCGCCGCCCGGTCGGGCGGCGCCCCGCTGTCCGTCACGCTGGCAGCCCCGCGGCCACCGGCGGTGGCCTCACTGGAAGTCGTAGCTGAAGCGTACACCGGCAGTGAGCGGACGGGCGAGAGTCGGACGGTTGCGGTCGTTGACGAAGTTCATCGACAGCTCCGCCGCCTCGTCGGTGAGGTTGTCCACGAACAGCTCCGCCATCCAGCTGCCGGTGCTGACACCGGCGGTCACGCCCAGCAGCAGCCAGGAATCCAGCTTCTGGCGGTTGATGGTGATGATGTCGCTGTACGCTTCCTCGGAGTAGGCGAGGTGCGGCATGAAGTGCGCGCGCATGCCATTCTCCAGGTCCCACTCGTAGCGGGCGCGCAGGTTGCCCTGGAACTCCGGCGCGAAGGCGAGCGTGTCACCTTCCTGCACGTCATCCGTCGGCGTCAGCACGTCCGTGATCTCCGTGTCGAGGAAGGAGAAGGCGCCGCTGACGGTCAGGCCCGGGATCGAGGCCGGCGCCCAGGTCACGGTACCTTCCATGCCGAGAATCTCGGCATTGGCCGCGTTGTCGGAGAAGAACAGGTTGACGATGCTCGGGTCGAAGATCGTCGTCTGCAGGTTCTCGACATCGATGAAGAACAGGCTGCCGTTGAAGCGCAGGGTCTGGTCCGCGAGGTCGAGCTTCCAGCCGAGCTCGTAGTTGGTCACGTCGTCCGTGTCGAGGGCGAAGGGGACCGTGTAGTCACCCGGCCCCGGTGCACCGCCAGGACGGTTGAGCAGCCCGGGACGGAAGCCTTCAGAGACCGTGGCGAACCAGAGCTGGTTCATCGTCGGCGTCCAGGACAGCGAAACTTTGCCGATGACGCCGTCGGTCTGCGCGGTGTCCGGCGCGTTCTGCAGCGCGTTGGCGACCTGCGCCGGCGCCTCGTCGATGTTATCCAGCGTGTAGGTCAGCTGCGCCGCCGGATCGCAGGTACCGCGGAAGGTGACCTGACCGTCGCCGTTGTAGATATCGGAGATATCCGTACCGAAGGAGTTGGAATCCGGCTGGAACAGGTTACAGAAGGACGAGTTTGCGCCGCCCTCGAGGTCCACCTCGATATCGTAATAGCGCGCACCGAGGGTCAGCGCCAGCGTCTTGCTGATATCGAAGGTCGCCTCACCAAACAGCCCGACCTGCTCGTCGGTCCGCTTGACGTCGTTGCGGAAGATCGTGCCCTCGGGGAAAGGGCCGGGGTCGGAGACGTAGCCGGTCGTGAACGGGAAATTCGGCGAGAAGCCGGTCTGCACGCCATAGCCGTCAACCACCGCGGAGCCCGGGTAGACGAAATCGTTGCGCTCCTCCAGCTGCAGGTCGCTGTAGAAGCCGCCGACGGTGGCGCGCAGGCGCCGGTCTTCCGGCGTGTTGAAGCGCACCTCGTGGGTCCAGACCTGGGTGTCGGTGATCGAGTTCACCTGCAGGTCCGGCGGCTGGCAGGTGCCGGCCGGCGCGGCGTCGCCCGGGTAGCTCACCGAGCTGTCGCAGATGTAGTAGGGCAGGTACTGGCCGACGAACAGGTAGTCGGAGTAGTCGACCAGCTGGTCCGTCTCCCGGTTGGTGAAGGCGCCGGTGTACAGCGCCTCCAGCTCACCGATGCGGCCCTTGAGGGTCCAGGAGGTGTTATTGAAGCTGTCCTCCAGGCTGTCCTCGGTGAAGCGGGTGACCTCGTAGTCGTCCTGGTCGCCGTCGGAGTAGAACACGCCGTCGGAATCCAGCTGCTGCTGCATGTGCGAGACGGTGAGGTCCCAGTTGGCGTTGATCAGGTAGACGCCGGTGAGGCGGAAGCCGTTGTAGGACGTGTCGTTGAAGTCGTCCTCGGCGATGTTGCCGTTGTCGGCTTCGAGGAAGGTGACGCCGGAAAGGTCCGAGGTGGACTGGAACCCGGCGCGGCGGTCATTAACCGGGACACCGTTGGAACGAACGGTCCCGGCGGGGCGGAAACGGGCGCTTTCCCGGGCAGTGAGCGTGCCGGGAACGTTGTCCACGTAGCCGCCCATGTTGTCCGTGTAGACCACGCCGCGCAGGGCCAGCTTGTCGGTCACGGGCAGGTTGAACATGCCCTCGAGGTTGTTGCTCATCTCACCGCCCTTGGTCCAGGAGGTGCCGGCCTTGAGGCGGCCGTAGGTACCGGTAAAGTCCGGCTTGTTGGTGATCAGGCGCACGGTGCCGGCCTGGGAGCTGGCGCCGAACAGCGTGCCCTGCGGGCCGGCCAGCACCTCGACGCGGTTGATGTCGGCCGCGTAGACGTCGAGGTTACGGCCCGGCTGGGCCAGCGGCTGCTCGTCGAGGTAGAAGGCCACGTTCGGCGACAGGCCGGCCACGCCGGCGGTGGTCAGGTTCGGCGTGGTGGAGGCGATACCGCGGATGTAGATGGTGTTCTGCCCCGGGCCGCTGCCGCCGGCGGTGACGCCGGGGAGCTGGATCAGGTAGTCCTCGAAGTTGCCCACGCCCATCTGCTCGAGGCTGTTCTGGCCGAGCGCCTGCACGGACAGGGGAATGTCCTGGGTGCTCGCGGACCGCTTGGTCGCGGTGACGATGACTTCCTCCATCTGCGCCTGGGCGCCCGTGGCAATGGTGCCACCGGCGACGGCCGAGAGCACGGCGCGGCTGAGCGTTTTTCGGTTGAATACGGGCAGTCGTGACATGGCTAGTCCCTCTATCGCTTGAATTCGCTTAATGGCGCCCGGTCGCGGCTGGGCAGGCAACCTGGCAGACAGCTGGGAGCTGACAGGCAGAAAGTGCCGCGCATTTATTGTTGACGGGCATTACTTTGAAACGGCGGCAATTATAGGCCAAAGCATTTTGGCCTTACCACCCTCGGAGACGATAGAAGTAAATATCAACAAAAATAATAATTTATCGAATTTTCGTCGCATTCTGCGACACCGGCGGCAACCCGAATCCTTATCGGACGAAAGTGTTTGTCTCGCGCTGCGTTATACTGCGCCCGCCATTCACAGCGGGGCGGACACAAGAAGCCGCCCCGACGGCCCCTGGCCGACCCCGCCGACACCCGGGCTTCGCGCCGCGAGCACCGGCCGGCCGGACTGCAGGGCAGGCGGGGCCCGAGCCCGGAGGAAGAGACCCATGGAGCAAGCGCCGGCACCCAAGCCACGGCTCGTCATCGACCACAGCGTGTTCTGGCCCGCCACCGGGGTCCTGGTGCTGCTGGTGCTCCTCGCCGGCCTCGCCCCGGCGTCGAGCAACGCCGTCTTCCAGGCCATGCAGGACGCCATCGTCCACTACGCCAGCTGGTACTACGTGCTGGTAGTCGCGATCATCCTGATCACCATCCTCGTGTTCGGCCTGTCCCGCTTCGGCGATATCAAGCTGGGGCCCGACCACTCCGAGCCCGCCTACAGCTATACCTCCTGGTTCGCCATGCTGTTCGCCGCCGGCATGGGCATCGGCCTCATGTTCTACGGGGTCGCCGAGCCGGTGATGCACTACCTGCAGCCCCCGCACGGCGAAGGCGGCGGCATCGATGCCGCGGCCCAGGCCATGAAGCTCACCTTCTTCCACTGGGGCGTACACGCCTGGTCCATCTACGCCATCGTCGCCCTCGTGCTGGCCTACTTCGCCTACCGGCACAGCCTGCCGCTGACCCTGCGCTCCGCCTTCTACCCGCTCATCGGCGAGCGCATCTACGGCACGCCGGGCGCGATCGTGGATATCTTCGCGATCGTCTGCACCACCTGCGGCGTCGCCACCAGCCTCGGCCTCGGCGTCCTGCAGATCAACAGCGGCCTCAACTACCTGCTCGGCCTGCCGATCGGGCCGGCCATGCAGGTCATCCTCATCGTCGGCACCATGCTGCTTGCGACCATCTCCGTGGTCATGGGGCTGGACGCCGGCATCAAGCGGCTCTCCGAGATCAACATCGTGCTCGCCATCCTGCTGCTCGTCGGCGTGCTCCTCGCCGGACCGACGGTCGTCGTCCTGCAGGGGACGATCGAGAACCTCGGCAGCTACGTCAGCGACCTGGTCAGCTACACCTTCAACCTCTACGCCTACGACCCCACGGACTGGCTCGGCGGCTGGACGATCTTCTACTGGGGCTGGTGGCTGTCCTGGTCGCCGTTCGTCGGCCTGTTCATCGCGCGCATCTCCCGTGGGCGCACCATCCGCGAGTTCATCCTCGGCGCCATGCTTGTGCCCTGCGGCTTCACGCTGCTGTGGATGGGCGTGTTCGGCAACAGCGCCATCGAGCTGATCCTCCACGGCGGCGAAACGGGGCTGGCAGAGGCGGTGCAGGAAAACAACGCGATCGCCCTGTTCCGCTTCCTCGAGTACCTGCCGATGCCGACGCTGCTGTCGACCATCTCCCTGCTCATGGTGGTCGTGTTCTTCGTCACCTCGGCGGACTCGGGGGCCATGGTGCTGAACATGCTCGCCGCCAACGGCCGCGACGACACGCCGTGGCCGCAGCGGATCTTCTGGACCGCCATCATCGGCCTCATCGCCATCGTCCTGCTCCTCGCCGGCGGGCTGTCCTCGCTGCAGACCGCGACCATCGCCAGCGCCCTGCCCTTCTCGGTCGCGCTGCTCGGGGCGATCTGGGGTTTCGCGCGGGCCCTGCATCTCGACGTGACCAAGCGCGACACGCAGAGCGTGTCGCCACTGATCGCCAACCCCGGCGACTGGCGCGCGCGCCTCGATACCCTGCTCAACTATCCCGGCGACACCACGGTGCACAGCTTCATGCGGGAAACGGTGCTGCCCGCGCTGAGGGAATTCGCCGGCGAGCTCGCCGGCCACGACATCGAGGCCCGGGTATTCAACGATATCGGCAGCCGCGGCGCCGTGCGCCTCGAGGTCTACCACGGCGAGGAGACGGACTTCATCTACGAGGTCCGCTGCCGGGCCCACGCCCTGCCCGGCGACGCCTTTGTCGGCAAGGCCCTTGAGGAGCTCGGCGACGAGGAGAAGTTCTACCGCGCGGAGGTGCACCTCGCCGAGGGCGGCCAGGACTACAGCGTGATGGGCTGGACCCGCGCCCAGGTCACGCACGACGTCCTCGGCCAGTACGAGAATCACCTCCAGTTCCTGCACGCCATGCGCTAGGGCCGCCCGTGGAAACAACGCCGCAGCCGCAGCTGCCCCGCCGTGAGAAGGTCGCCTACGCCGCCCTCTACACCCTGCTCGCGGAGGAAGAGGACGCGCGGGTCTGCCGCGACATCCCCGATGCCGCCTGCCACGAACAGCCGGCGGCTTTCACCCTGCAGCTGGCGGCGCAGACCCTGAGCAAGCTCGGCGATGCGCTCTCCTCCAGCCGCCTGGTCCTCGCCTGGATCCTCACCAGTCTCGGTGCCCCCGCCATCTACCTGTCGCTGCTGGTGCCGCTGCGCGAATCCCTCTCCCTGCTGCCGCAGCTCGCGGTCGCCCGGGCCCTGCGTGAGCGCCCGCTGCGCAAGGGCTTCTGGGTCGCCGGCGGCTTCACCCAGGCGGCGGCGCTCGCGGCGATGGTGCCGGCGCTGTTCCTGCTCGAGGGCCATGCGCTGGGCGTGGCGGTGTGCCTGCTGCTGGCGGTCTTCAGCCTGGCGCGCGGGGTCTGCTCGGTCGCGGCCAAGGACGTGCTCGGAAAGACCGTGTCGAAATCGCGCCGCGGCCGGCTCACGGGCCTCGCCGGCTCGGCCGCCGGTCTCGCCACGCTCGTCGTCGCCGGGCTCCTCGTCGTCGCCGGCGGCCGCGACGCCGCGGAGAGCGGTCTTTTCGCCGGGCTGCTCGCGGCGGCCGCGCTGGCCTGGGCGGCCGCCGCGCTGGTGTACGCGCGGGTACCCGAGGTGCCCGGCGCAACCGGCGGCGGCGGTAACGCCCTCGACGAGGCGCTGCGCAGCCTGCGCCTGCTGCGCGACGACGCGCCGTTCCGGGACTTCGTAATCGCGCGCAGCCTGCTCGTGGCAACGGCCTTCGCGATCCCCTACCTCGTGGTGCTGCTGCGCGCCAGCGGCGCGGGGGACCTCGCGCTGGGCACGCTGCTGCTCGCCGAGGGCCTGGCCGCCCTGCTTTCTGCGCCCTTCTGGGGTTTCTGGTCGGACGTCGCCTCGCACCGGGTGATGGCCGCCGCGGCGCTGCTCTCGGCGCTTGGCCTTGGCCTGGCGCTGCTGCTCGCCGGGGAGGGAGCGCTGGGCAGCGGCTTCGTGGGCGCAGCGCTGCTGTTTCTCTGCGCCGTCGCCCACCAGGGGGCCCGCGTCGGCCGCAAGACCTACCTTGTCGACCTCGCCTCGGGCGAGAACCGCGCCGCCTACACGGCGGTCAGCAACACGGTGCTCGGGATCGTGCTGTTCGCAGGCGTGGGCCTCGGGGTGATCGACACGCTCCTGGGAACGCGGGCGGTGCTGGCCGCCCTCGCGCTGATCGCCCTGGCCGCCGCGCTGCGCTGCGGCACGCTGCAGCGCGTGGACTAGGCGGTGAGAGCGAGGGGCCGGGGGCGGCCCGCCGCCGCGACGCGGGCGCCGATGCGCTCCGCGTGCACCGCACTCCAGAGCCGGTCGCTGAGGGCGGCGAGAGCCTCGTTCCGGTAATCCCCGGCCAGCAGCCAGTCGGCCAGGGCGCCCGCCACGTCCGGGAAATGCAGCCGCGGCGGCGTGGCATCGCTGTCCAGCCAGTCGCCGATGCGCCGCGCGTCGAGGCGCTCCATGCTGGCCCCGTAGCCGAGCTGGCGCAGCGCCAGCGCGTTCGAGGCTTGCTCCATCTGCCGCCCCTGGGGCTTGACCAGCAGGCGCTTGCCGAGGGCCAGGCACTCGCTGGCCAGTTCGAAACCGGCATTGCTGATCACGCCGTCACAGTCCGCGAGGTCGCGGCGGAAGCCCTCGAGGGACGTCGGTCGCAGCCGCAGGTTGCCCTCGTCGCGCTCCGGCGACCCGGGCGCGTAAACGAAGAATTCGTGGGCCAGGAAGGGGCGCAGCAGGGCCTGCACCTCCGCCGGGTCCTCGAACGGCAGGTAGACGAGAATCTTGCCGCGCCGGCGCTGCGCCGGTGCGCCGTCGAGATCGACCAGCGGCGGCAGGATCGGCGCGCCGAAGGACGACCAGTGCATGCCGACGCGCACGCTGCCCGGCGCGAACAGGCGCATCACCAGCAGGGTGCGCAGGTCGCGCTGCGCCACGGGCACGGCGTGATCGAAGGCGGGCTGGTGGCCCAGGCTGACCACCGCCTTGCCGCGCAGCCGCCCCGCCCAGGCGGTCACGGGCTCGAAGTCGCTGAGGATGACGTCGTAGCGGCCGACGTCCAGGGTACGGACGTCGCGCAGGAACCCCAGGTAGTCATTGCGAAGGACGGTCTTCAGGTAACGCACCCGGCCGTGCTCGTTGACGAAGGTGAGCCCGCGCCGCCACTGGAAGGGGCCGAAGCCCTCCATTGCAAAGAAGCCGTCGCGCGGCCGGCCGCTGAACAGGTAATCGACGGTAACCCCGCGCCGCGCAAACGCCGCGGCCATCGCACGGGCTCGGCTCAGGTGACCGTTCCCCGTGCCCTGCACACCGTAGAGAAGGCGCATGCTGCCGCTGCCGCCGCCGCTCAGGCGAGCAGCCCCGTCACCGCGAGGCCGAGGCCGGTGCCGAGGGCGGCACCGACCAGCGTGTCCGTGGGAAAGTGAACGCCCAGGTAGACCCGCGACATGCCGACGGCCATCGCCCAGCCATAGGCCGGCAGGGCGAGGGGCCCGAAGTGCAGGCACAGCAGCGTGGCAAACAGGAAGGCCGCCGAGGTGTGCCCGGAGGGAAAGCTGAACTCGTCCGAGGCGATGATGGTGCTCTGGAAGCCCGGCAGCGCCTGCGCCGGGCGCTTGCGCCGGAGCGTGTTCTTCAGCACCCAGTAGATCGCGCGCTCGGCGCTGAAGGCCAGCGCCGTGGCGAGCACGAGCCGGTCGCCCGCGTCGCTGACCATGGACAGCAGCAGCGGCAGGATCACGTAGAGGTGACCATCCGCCGTGCGCGAGACAGCCCGGGCACGCAGGGCCAGCCAGCTCTGTGACTGCCGCAGCAGGAGCAGCAGCTGGCGATCCATGACCTGGATGTCTTCAAGCATGCGCATGAGCCAAGGCTAACCACCGCGAGTGACAGCGGCGTGACGCGCAAGCGCGTTTTTATGAATTTTCCGTGACAATCGCGGCTCGCTGCGGCGGCGCCCTGTGGCGATAAAAGAGGCTGCTATGATGCGGCGTGGAACGAAACCGGGACCGGGAACAGGAGCCTGCCGTGAGCTTTCTTTATCGAAGTGCCTTCGCCATCGCCGATGACATCAGGGCCGGCCGCGCCAGCGCGCTGGACGCGGTGGAGTTCTTCCTCCAACGCATCGAGGCGCACAACGGCCAACTCAACGCCGTGGTCGCCATGGACCCGGACGCCGCGCGGGCGCGCGCCCGGGAAGCCGATGCCGCCGCCGCGCGCGGCGAGGACTGGGGGCCCCTGCACGGGGTGCCGCTGACTATCAAGGACGCCTACAGCACCTGCGAACTGCCCACCGTCGCGGGCGTACCGGAGCGGGCGGGCAAGGCGGCGGCGGAGAACGCCGTCGCCGTCCAGCGCTACCTCGACGCCGGCGCGATCCTCCTCGGCAAGACCAACGTGCCCTTCCTGAGCGCCGACCTGCAGAGCTACAACGCCGTGTACGGCACCACCAACAATCCCTGGGCGACGGACCGGACCTGCGGCGGCTCCTCCGGCGGCGCGGCGGCGGCCCTCGCCGCCGGCCTCACGCCGCTGGAGCTGGGTTCGGACATCGGCGGCTCCATCCGCACCCCCAGCCATTTCAACGGCATCTTCGGGCACAAGACCAGCCACGGGCTCATCAGCCTCATCGGCCACATCCCGCCCGCGGAGGGGCTCCTCATCGAGCCCGATCTCTCCGTCGCCGGCCCGCTCGCCACCTGCGTAGCAGACCTCGCGCAGGCGCTGGACCTGCTCCTGGGGCCCGCGGCGGCCATCGCCGGCCCCTGCGCTACCGGCCCCGTCCTGCCCGCAGCGCGCTTCCGGGAAACCGGTGAACTGCGCGTGGCCGTCTGGGCCGACGACCCCTTCTGCCGCGTGCACCCGTCGATCCGCGAGCACATCCTCGCCGCGGCGGACACGCTCGAGGCACTGGGCGCGCGGGTGGACCGGGCGGCGCGGCCGGCCTTCGACCCGCAGGCGAACCACGAGAACTACACGATGCTGATGCTGTCGATCCTCGGCGCGGATATGCCCCCGGCGTTGCGCGAACAGGCTGCGGCAGCGGTCGCCGCCGCCGCGCCCGATGACATGAGCGAGCCGCTCCTGCAGCTGCGCGGCATCGCGCTGTCGCACCGCGATTGGCTGCGCGAGAACGAGCGGCGGCAGCGCACACGCCGCGCCTGGGCCGACTTTTTCGCCGACTTCGACGTGCTGCTCTGCCCCTGCGCCCACGTCCCGGCCTTCCCCCACGACCACAGCGAGCCGATGCAGGCGCGGCAGCTGGACGTCGACGGCGCCTCGCGCCCCTACACGGAGATCCTGCGCTGGGCCGGCCTGACACTGAATGCCTACCTGCCAGCGACGGCGGTTCCCCTCGGCACCACCGACGACGGCCTGCCGGTGGGCTGCCAGGTCGCCGGGCCCTTCCTCGGCGACCGCACGACGCTGGCGGTGGCCGCCCTGCTGGAACAGCACCACCGCGCCTTCGTGCCGCCGCCCGGTTACGCGAGCTGAACGGCCGGGCCGCGGGCAGGCTTGTTTCCCGGAATGGCGCTGCATTACCATCGCTGAAGGTCCGGCCGGTTACCCGCCTGCCGGACCACACATAATCGATAACAGCACAAAGGGGTAATCCATGGCTGCGCCATTCCGCAAACTGCCGCTCGCAGCGGTCCTGTCCGTTTCTTTCACCGCGCCCTTCGCCGGCGCCCAGCAACTCGAAGAAGTGATCGTGACGGCGCAGAAGCGCGCCGAGAGCCTGCAGGACGTACCGATCTCCGTATCCGCCATCCAGGGCGAGCAGATCCAGGACGCCGGCATCCCCAACATGGCGGCACTGGCGGACTACGTGCCCAACCTGCACATCGCCGATGCGCCGGTGAACACCAACATCTACATGCGCGGCGTCGGTTCCGGTAACAACCAGGGCTTCGAACAATCCGTGGGCATGTACATCGACGGTGTCTACATGGGCCGCGGGCGGCAGTATCGCGCCGCCTTCCTCGACGTCGAGCGCGTCGAGGTGCTGCGCGGGCCGCAGGGAACGCTGTTCGGCCGCAACACGGTCGCCGGTGCGGTCAATATCACCAGCGCCTCGCCGGACATGGGCGAGGAGTTCAACGGGCAGCTCGCCGCCTCCTACGAGTCGAACGAGGGCGAACTCTACGAGGGCTACGTCAGCGGCGCGCTGACGGACACGCTCGCCGCCCGCCTGGCCTTCAAATCGCGCGAGACCGACGGCTACGCGCGCAACGCGTTCCTGGGCGAGGGCGAGGGGCAGATCGACGAGTTCACCTATCGTCTCACGCTGGCCTGGCAGCCGAGCGACAACCTCGACGTCAATTTCAAGTACAGCAACTCGGACTATGAGCGCATCGGCGCCACCACCACCGGCAAGGTCTTCCTGAACGCGGATGAGCGCAACGAACTGGTGCCGAACCGCTCCGCCTTCGCGGACACCGCCTACTCGATCATGGACATGTTCTTTCCCGAGTACGCGGACATTACCCGGCAGGAATTCACCGTCTACAAGGACAACGGCTACGGCCAGTCGCAGGCGGACGGGCTCGGTATCGGCATCAATCCGGACAGCAGCGAGAACGACATAGACAACGCGGTGCTGACGGTGAACTGGAACGTCGGCGACCACACGCTGACCTCGATTACCGGCTACTCCGAGTACCGCTACGTCGACGGCGCCGACGTCGACTGGCTGCCCCTGCAGTTCATCCACCGCGATGACGACCAGACCTTCGAACAGTGGAGCCAGGAGTTCCGCATTACCTCGCCCGGCGGCGAGTTCTTCGATTACGTCGCAGGCTTCTACTACGATACCTCCGACCTCGAGTTCGACCGGCGGGTCACCCTGGACACGAACTTCGACGGGCTGTTCCCGCAGTTCCTGTCCAACGTTCTCTCCGGCGGGGCGATCCCACCGGAGGCGCTGCCGCAGAACCTGCTCGCCGTGCAGACAAACGGCGCCTACAGCCCGAACCAGATCGCCCGCAACCACCTTTACCAGCTCGAGTCGGAATCCTGGGCGCTGTTCGGCCAGGGCACCTTCAACTTCACCGACCGGCTGCGACTCACCGTGGGCGTGCGCTATACGGAAGAGACCAAGGACGTGATCAGCCGTCAGTTCACCTCCGACAGCAATACCGGCCTGGGCACGCCCAGCGACAGCTATTTTCTCGCCCTGATCCAGGCCACGAGCTTCAACGCCTACCGCTACGACTACGACGAGGACCGGGAGACGGACGCGCTTCTGCCGTCCTTCAACCTGCAGTGGGACGTGGGCCAGGACTCCATGCTCTACGCAAGCTTCTCCCAGGGCTTCAAGAGCGGGGGCTTCACCGCGGCGGACGACGGCGAGCCGGGGGACCTCGACCAGGGCTCCTTCCCCTGCGCGCCCAACCCGGACTTCACCGTCGACATCGCCAGCTGCTATGACCCCACCAACCCGAACGACGACTTCGAGTTCGACGACGAGGAGGTGGACGCCTACGAGATCGGCGGCAAGCACACGCTGCTGGACGGCGCCATGCGCTTCAACTGGGCCTTCTTCTACACCGAGTATAGCGACCTGCAGACCGCCGTGTTCGAGGGCCTGGGCTTCAACGTGAAGAACGCCGCGAGCTCCGAGGTCCTGGGCCTCGAGGTGGACAGCATGTGGCAGGCCACCGACGCCCTGCGCCTGGGCCTGAACTTCGCCTGGCTGGACGCGAGCTACGACGAGTTCGCCGACGGGCCCTGCACGGCGATACAGATCGACGCCGACCCCTTCTGCGGCAGCCCCCTGGGCGTGAGCGAGAACGACCTGTCCGGCGAGCCGACGCTCTACGCGTCAGACTACAGCGCCTCGTTCCTGTTCGACTACGTGCGCCCCGTCGGCGGGCTGGAGTTCTTCATGAGCGGCGAAGCCAACTACAGGGACGAGTTCAACTCGGCCGGCGACAACGACCCGCTCGACGTGATCGATTCCTTCACCAAGGTGAACCTGCGCCTCGGACTCCGCGGCGACTGGTGGGAACTCATGGCCTACGGCCGCAACATCTTCGACGAGGAGGTGTTCATGCAGAGCTTCGACGTCCCCGTCCTGGTCGGCTCCCACGCCCAGTACCTCGAAGAGGGCCAGATCTGGGGCGCGAGACTCACCGCCCGCTTCTGAAGGTAGGGGCCGGGAAGGACTCAGCCCGCCGGGAGGCGGGCTTTCTTTTGCCCGCGTGCAGCCGCGGGGTGCAGCAGCTCAGCCTCCGCCACTGGCCGCACGCTGGTCCAGGCGATCAAACAGCGTCGCGCGGTCGATGTCGATTTCCGGGGGCGGCTCCGGCGGGCAGAGCGGCTGGGCGTTGTCGTCGTCCGGGTCGCGGCTGAAGTCGAGCTTCAGGGTTTCGATCTCTTCGGCGTTCAGTCCGTCGAGTTCGAGGGCGGCGAGCAGCAGGCCCATGTTGGCCAGGGTCTCGGCGCGGGCGCCGATGAGATTGGTCTGCGCCGTGATGTAGGCGCGCTGCGTGTCGAAGAACTCGTTCTGGCTGTCGAGGAGGTCGAGCAGCGTGCGCTGGCCGATGTCGAACTGGTCCTTGTAGGCGCGGCGCGTCTGGTCCTGGGATTCGAGGTTGCGCTTGAGAAGCTGCACCTGCTCGGTCAGCGCCCGGATGTTGTTGAAGGCGATCATCGTCTCCTGGCGCACGTTGATGCAGGCCTGCTTGCGCTCTTCCATGGCCGCGTTGTACAGGGCGTAGGCCTCGCGCTTGCGCGCGCTGTCGGCACCGCCGCGGAACAGGTTGTAGTTCAGCACCAGCTCGATCGCCTCCTCGTCGTAGGTGCCCTCGAAACCGTCCGTATCGTGCTCGACCTCGTTGCGGTAGCGCAGGTCGATGCGCGGCATGAACGGCGCGTTGCGGGCGTTCACGAACTCCTGGCTCGCGCGCAGGTTCTCGATCGCCGCGTTGATCACGGGGCTGCGGCTGTAGGCCACGTCGAGCGCCGCCGTGCGCAGCTCGGGGATCAGCGTGTCCGGCAGCGTCGGCATAGCCAGGTCGTCCGCCGGCAGGTCGCCGATGATGCGCTGGAAACGCGCCTGCACGTCATGCAGGTTCTGCAGCTCGGTCACCAGGTTGGACTCGGCGAGGGCGATCCGCGCCTCGGCCTGCTGCAGGTCGACACCCTGGCTCACGCCGCCCCGGGCACGCTCCCGGATACGGTTGTAAATCTGCCGGTGGTAAACGTAGTTGTCCTCGGCGTACTCGACGAGCTGCTGGAAGCGGAGCGTGTCGAGGTAGGCCTGCGCCGCCTCGAGGGCGACCGTCTCGGAAATGCTGCGCAGGTTGTAGTACTGCGACAGTTTCTCGAAATTGCGGGTGGCGACGGTGTTGCGCGTCTCGAAGCCGTCGAACAGCATCTGCGTCACCGTGAAGCGGGTCGCATCGCGGGTGTAGCTGCCGAGGTTGACCAGCGGTGTGTCGCGCTGCTCACGGCCGATCTCCGAAGACAGGTCAACGCTCGGCAGGTAGCCGCCGCGGGCTGCCCGTTCGGACTCCCGCGCCGCCTCGAAGTTGTAGTACTCGGCGCTGACGCGGGGGTTGGTGTTCACCGCCTGGTTGATGGCCGAGCGGAAGTCCGCGGGGGCGCCCTGCGCCACCACCTGCCCGGCCAGGGCGACACCGACGGCTGCGGGTAGCAGTCGTTTTGCGTAGCGATACAGCAGACTCATGACTCTTTCCTCAGGCGGCACCCGCGCACGACGGGCGTCCGATTGCTATGCTGGCCGGGGATGACACCCGCGCAGCAGGTGCCGCGATGGCCTCAAGACGGCGCCACTTTACCCCAGCAAACCGGGTTCGGCGGCTTGCGGCAGGCAGTTTTTTCTGCTTTTTTGCGCCTAGTCACACTTTCCCGCGCGCGCTGCACGGGGACCGCAGACCCGCACCGCCGACAAGGAACAGAAAGCGTGTGAATCATCTCCCTGCGATCGCCCGGCCGGGCAAACGGACAGGACACCGGTTCCAGTGAGCAGCAGCGGACCGTGACGGCCCCGGGACCGGAACACCGGGCGTCCTTTGCCACTGCGGCAGCGCCATGCCTGCGGCGCCTGCTGCCCGTGCTGCTCGCGGTGGCGCTGCTGGCCGAGTCGCGTTTTGCCGATCGCGAGCAGCTGCTGGCGACGGCCCGGGACCGCTACGGCGACGAGACGGCCGCGCGCGTCGGCCTCTGGCAGGACCTGATCGCGGCCATGGCGGGCCGACCGGTGCCGGACCAGCTCGACGGCGTCAATCGCTTCTTCAACGTGCAGCTGGCCTGGCGCGATGACAGGGCAATCTGGGGACAGGAAGACTACTGGGCCACCCCCATGGAGGCTCTCTCACGCGGCGCCGCGGACTGCGAAGACTTCAGCATCGCCAAGTACGTCAGCCTGCTGGAACTCGGCGTTCCCGCGGAGGCGCTGCGCATCACCTATGTCCGGGCGCGCCCCGCGGGCGGGGGCGAGCCCCGGGCCCACATGGTGCTCGCCTACTACCCGCGCCCCGGCGCGGAACCCCTGATTCTCGACAACCTCGCCGCCTACGTGCTGCCCGCTTCCGAGCGCACGGACCTGACCCCCGTTTTCGGCTTCAACACGGTCGGGATCTGGGTCGGCGCCGGGGCCGCCCCCGCGAGCCGTGACCCGACAGCACGCCTGTCCCGCTGGCGGGACCTCCTGCAACGCATGCGGGAGGAGGGTTTACACTGACCAAGCCGACCGGGAGTGAGTCCATGTCCCTTTACAAGCAGCTTTGGCTGGCGATCGTCTTCCTGCTCGCGCTGGTGTTCCTTGTCAGCGTGGCGCTCAGCAGCGTGTCGGCGAAGCGCTACCTGGAGCAGCAGCTCGCCATCAAGAACACCGACAACGCGACCGCCCTGGCGATCTCCCTGACCCAGCAGGACGCGGACCCGGTGCTCATGGAGCTGACCCTGGCCGCGCAGTTCGATACCGGCTTCTACGAGCTCATCCGGCTGACCGGTCCCGACGGCGAGGTACTCCTCGAGCGGCGCGACAGCGGTGCCGGCACCCGGGCGCCGGCGTGGTTCACGGGCCTCCTGCCTATCGAGGCCGCGCCGGGAGTCGCGACGATCCAGCGCGGCTGGAGCCAGGCCGGGACTCTGGAGGTCCGCAGCCACTCCCGCTTTGCCTACGACGAACTGTGGCGGACGACCTGGACCCAGGCGCTGGCCTTTTTCCTCACCGCCCTGGCCGCGGGCGCGGCCGGTTCGCTGCTCCTGCGCCGGCTGCTGGCGCCGCTGGCCGGCGTGGTCGGCCAGGCCAGCGCGATCGGCGAGCGCCGCTTCGTCACCCTGGAAGAGCCGCACACGCGGGAGTTCCGCGACCTGGTCGGCGCGATGAACCGACTCTCCGCCCGCGTCCGGGACATGCTGGCCAGCGAGGGCGAGCGGCTGGAGCAGCTGCAGCGCGCGACCACGGCCGACCCGGTGACCGGGCTGCTCGACCGCGGCGCCTTCGGCGCACAGCTCGCGGCCACGCTCGCCGGCGATGACGCCGGCGCGACCGGCAGCTTCTGCATCGGCCGGCTCACCCAGCTCACCCGCTACAACGAGGCCTACGGCCGCCAGGTCCTCGATGCGGTCCTCGCCAGCGCCGGACGCAACCTCAACGCCCTGTGCCGCGACCGGGACTGGTCCTGCGGCCGCCTCAACGGCTCCGACATCGCCCTGCTCGCGCCCGGCGCCGAGGACCCGCGGGCCGTCGGGGTCCGGTTGCAGGACGTGCTCGCGGCGGCCTTCACGGCCCACGACGTGCAGCTGCCGGAAATCCCGGTCTCCTGCGGCGAGTACGAGCCCGGCGACCGCGCCGGCGATCTCCTCACGGCCCTCGACGCGGCCCTGCAGGGTGCTGAGCAGGGTGGCGGCGGTGAAGTGGCACTCGCCCAGCGCGGCGCCAGGACGCCGGTGCGGGAGCAGCTGGAGTACTGGCGCGCTAGCCTCACGGCGGCGTTCGCGGGCGACGGCTTCACCCTCATTACCTTTCCGGTGCTGGAACACGGCGGCACGGTACTGCACCGCGAGGGGCTGGTGCGCCTGCGCGAGGACGGCGAGCTGCTGCCCGCTGCCCGCTTCCTGCCCTGGATCAATCGCCTGCAGCTCGCCGGGGAGCTGGACCGGCGCGTTGTCGAGCTAGGCCTGCGCCTCGCCGCCGAGAGCGGTGAGCCGCTCGCCGTGAACCTGTCGACCGCCGCGCTCGCCGACGACGACTTCCCCGGCTGGCTTGACCGCCGCGCCGCCGAGACCGGGAACACCGCGCGGCTGGCGCTCGAGGTGGCCGAGAGCGCCGCCTATCACCACATGCCGAACTTCCGCCGGCTGTCGGCGGTGGCCCACCGCCACGGCATGCAGACGGGCATGGACCGGGTCGGTCGCCGCCTGGCCGATCTCGGCCAGCTGCACGACGTGGGGATCGACTATGTCAAGCTCGATGCGGTGTTCGTGCGCGACATCGACAGCGACGCGACCAACCAAAACCTGCTGCGCACGCTCAGCACCCTGGTACACGCGGTGGGGGTCAAGGTGATCGCCGAGGGCGTGGAAAGTCGGGCGCAATGGCGGGCGCTGGAAACGCTGGGGGTGGATGCGGTGGGCGGACCGGGGGTCCGCCTCGCGGCGGACTGAGCCGCCGGCGGGCCGTTCCCGGCCGGATCAGTCGTCGCCGAGAAGGTCCAGGCTGCTGCCAATGCGGCTGCGCAGCTGCTGGCGGGTGAGGACTTTCTTCTGCGCCGACTCGGGCAGTTCGGTAAACAGGATGAAGCCCTTCTCCACGAGCAGGTCGACCACGTCCTCGATGACCCGCACGAGCTCGAGATCCGAACTGGCAAGTTGCCGGCTCTCGCTGCCCTCACTGCCGAACAGGCGATCAACGAAACCGGACGCCAGCAGCTCGGCTTCGCTGATCTCTTCGACGCAGTCGCCCTCCGCCCCGTGGCTGGCGGCGACGATCGCGCCCTCGGCATTGCGCTTGACGAATGGCATGGGCATCCCCTCGCGGTCGAGGCAATGATGCACCGCCGGCGCGGCCCGGGCAAGGGCGCGGCGATGATAGACTCTGCGCCTGACCGACACGCCCGGGAGAAACCCCACACCATGACCAGCGCCCCCGGCGACCCCGCCAGCAAGGTGCTCTGCGAGCGGGTGACAACGCTGCGCCAGAAACACCGCTTCACCCTCGAGCAACTCGCGGCCGCCTCGGGGGTCAGCCGGTCCATGCTAAGCCAGATCGAGCGCGGCCGGGCGAACCCAACGCTCGCGGTGACCTACCGCATCGCCCAGGCCTTCGGCATCAGCATCGGCGAGCTCGTCGACGACCCGGATGCCAGCGCGAGCATCGAGCGGATCCGCGGCGATGACCCGGGCATGCTCTTCCGCGGCGACGACGAGTGCAGCATCCGCACGCTGTCGCCGCTGCACCAGGAAAAGTCCGTGGAGTTCTACGAGATCGTGCTGCAGCCCGGTGCCCGGCTGGCCAGCGGTGCGCACTACGAGGGCACGCGGGAGCTGTTCACGGTGGCGAGCGGCAGCGCGGAAGTCAGTGCCGGGAGCGACCACTGCCCCCTCGCGGCCGGCGACACGGCCCACTACCGCGCTGACGTCGACCACGTCATCGCCAACAGCGGCGCGGAGCCACTGCGCGGCTACCTCGTGGTGACCTATACCGGCTGAGGCGTCGACCGGGCGACAGGCGCGGACGCCGGCTGCGCCGCCGGCAGGCGCCGCAGGCCGTGGGCCAGGAACAGCGCGCAGGACAGCAGCAGCACTGCTCCGCCCTGGTGAGCCGCCGCCAGCGGTACCGGCACGTGCTTGAGCAGCGTGCTGATACCGAGGACGACCTGCAGCGCCAGTGCAGCGAGCAGCAGCCAGGCACCGCCGCGTACCCGGGGGGCCTGCTCCCGCCGCAGCACCGCGACGACCAGGGCGAGCACGAGCAGCGTCAGCAGGTAGGCGAAGATGCGGTGGTTGAACTGGATCGTGACCACGTCCTCGAAGGCGGCGAGCCAGGCGGGATCGGTGCGGTACAGCCCCTCCGGTATGAAGGTCGGCCCCATGAGCGGCCAGGTGTTGTAAGAGAAGCCGGCGTTGGTGCCGGCGACGAAGCCGCCGGACAGCATCATCAGGTAGACGAGCGGCACCATGCCGAGAGCCCAGGGCGCCAGCCGCGAGCGGCCCGCGCCGCCCGGGGGGGCCAGCAGGTCCAGCACCAGCCAGAGCATGAAGCCGTAGATCGCCACCGCGAGACCCAGGTGCGCCGTGAGCCGGTACTGGCTCACGTCCGGCCGGTCCACGAGCCCCGACTGCACCATGTACCAGCCGAGGAAGCCCTGGCAGCCGCCGAGCACGAACAGGAGCAGGAGTTTCGGCATGAGCCCGGGGCGGATGCGCCGGCGCACGGCAAAGTAGACGAGGGGAATGAAGAACAGCAGGCCGATCAGGCGGCCGAGCACCCGGTGCAGGTACTCGTACATGAAGATGACCTTGAACTCGTGCAGGGTCATGCCCTGGTTGACCAGCCGGTACTCCGGGTACTGCCGGTACTTGTCGAAGACGGCCTGCCACTCGACCTCGGAGAGGGGCGGCACAATCCCCATGAGCGGGCGCCACTCCACCATGGAGAGGCCGGACTCGGTCAGCCGGGTGACGCCGCCGAGCAGGATCATACCGAAGATGACCGTGGCACAGGCGGCGAGCCAGAGGCCCACCTGGCGATCGTAGCGGGGCGTGTAGGCGGCGGCGGTGCTCATGCTCTCGGCGTGCTCATGCTTTCGGTGACGGTACCTGCGGGGGCCGCAATGATAGCGGAAAATGCCGCCCGTCACCGTCCCCGCCCGCCATCGCGGGCGCGGTTTCGACCCTGCTTTCAGTCGGCGAGTTCCGGCCGGTCCCGGAACGCCGCCAGGGACCCGGGGTTGGCGAGGGCGTCCGTGTTCTTCACCGGCTCGCCGTGCACCGCGCTGCGTACCGCCAGTTCCGCCAGCTTGCCGCTGATCGTGCGCGGAATGTCCGGCACCGCCAGGATCTTTGCCGGCACGTGTCGCGGGGTTGCGTTGTCGCGGATCACGGTGCGGATGCGCGCGGCCAGCGCCTCGTCGAGCTCGACCCCCGGCCGCAGCACCACGAACAGCACCACGCGCACATCGTCGTCCCGGCGCTGGCCGATGACCACGCTCTCGAGCACCTCCTCCACGCGCTCCACCTGGCGGTAGATCTCGGCGGTGCCGATGCGCACACCGCCGGGGTTCAGCACCGCATCGGAGCGGCCGTGGATGATGAAGCCACCGTGCGCGGTCACCTCGGCGTAGTCGCCGTGGGCCCAGACCCCGGGCCAGCGGTCAAAGTAGGCTGCGCGGAAGCGGTCGCCGTCCGGGTCGTTCCATAAGCCGAGGGGACAGCACGGGAAGGGCCGGGTGCAGACCAGTTCGCCCTTCTCCTCCGTGACCGCCTCGCCCGCCTCGTTCCAGACCGCCACCGCCATGCCCAGCCCCGCGGCCTGGATCTCGCCGCGGTAGACCGGCAGCACGGGGCAGCCGCCCACAAAGCAGGACACGATATCGGTCCCCCCGGAAATGGATGACAGGCAGAGGTCCGCCTTGAAATCGCGGTAGACGTAGTCGTACTGCTCCGGCGACAGCGGCGAACCCGTGGACAGCATCGTACGCAGCGAGCCGAGATCGTGGCTTTCCCGCGGCCGGTGGCCCGCCTTCTCCAGTGCCGCGATGTACTTCGCGCTGGTTCCGAACACGGTGATGCCCTCGCGGTCGATGGCGTCGAGGAGCATGCGCCCGTCGGCGGCGAAGGGGGAACCGTCGTACAGCACCAGCGTCGCGCCGCTGGCGAGGCCCGAGACCAGCCAGTTCCACATCATCCAGCCGCAGGTGGTGAAGTAGAAGAACACGTCCCCCTCGCCGAGGTCCGTGTGCAGCTGGTGCTCCTTGAGGTGCTGCAGCAGGGTGCCGCCAGCGCCGTGCACGATGCACTTGGGTACGCCGGTCGTCCCGGACGAGTACAGCGCGAAGAGGGGATGGTCGAAGGGCAGGCGCTCGAAGGCGATGGCGCCGGCCGCGGGCTCGCGGAACGACGTCCAGCGCTTGGCGGCGGGCACCACCGCGGCCGGGTTGTCGACGCCGAGCACGGGCACCACCACCAGCTGCTCGATGCCGTCGATGGCTGCGGCAATCTCGGCCACCCGCGGCAGGCAGTCGATGGTCTTGCCGTTGTAGTAGTAGCCGTCCGCCGCAAAGAGCACCTTCGGGCGCACCTGGCCGAAGCGGTCGAGGACGCCGTTGACGCCGAAATCCGGCGAGCAGGAGGTCCAGAGCGCACCGAGGCTCGCGGCGGCGAGCATGGCGATGACGGCCTCGGGCACGTTGGGCAGGAAGCCGGCCACCCGGTCCCCCGGGCCCACACCGACAGCGCGGAGCGCGGCGGCCACGGCCGCGACCTCGGCGTAGAGCTCGTCCCGGGAGAGTACGTGCCGCTCGCCGTTTTCGAGCAGCGAGACAATGGCCGCCTGCGGGCCACGGTGACGCAGCAGGTTCTCGGCGAAGTTCAGCTGCGCGTCGGGAAACCAGCGCGCCCCGGGGAAGCGGTCGCCGTCGACCAGCACCGTGTCGCCCGCATCGCCGATCACGCCGGCGAAGTCCCAGACCGCCCGCCAGAACGCCTCCGGCGAAGTCACGGACCAGCGGTGCAGGGCGTGGTAGTCCCCCGTGACCCCGGCGCCAGCGGTCGCCTCCACCGACGAGGCAAAGGCGGTGAGCCGGGTACGGGCAATGCGCGCCGCGTCAGGTGTCCAGAGTGGCTCGGTCATTGTTCAGGTTCCTTCTGCGCCAGGTCGTCGCTTGGCTCGTCAGCGAAGTCATTACCCGGGTCATTGCCCAGGTCGTTACCCAGATCGTTGCCTGAGCAGCCAGCTAAATCGTTGCTTCTGCAACTATCTTGCCAAGGGTCGCACAACGGGACGGGGGCCGCCAGCCGCGTTGGCCGGCGGTGTTAGCCCAAAGCAGTAATGTCCCCTTTGCCCAATTTTAAAATGTCCCCTTTTTGGTTTTTGGAGGGGCATGGTGACGGAGCGCATTACCATGAGCA
>MDSZ01244974.1_pt1 | contig 34458 bp, 33 predicted proteins | sample 811201 | NCBI WGS metagenome assembly MDSZ01 (sample SAMN05326647, study PRJNA326480) | marine metagenome | isolation source: seawater | place: Indian Ocean: North | collected 2010
CACGTTGATAGGCTGGGTGTGGAAGTGCGGTAACGCATGTAGCTGACCAGTACTAATAGCTCAATTGGCTTGATTTATGCACTGAAAAAAATTTTTAATTTAAAACCATAAAAATATCAAATAAATACTAGATAAATTGTGTAATTTAGTCATAAGATTAACTTATTTCAGTCTTATACCAATATATAGATATATTAAAAAATATGGATTATTTAAAAAAAATTTTTTATCTAATACCAAACATTTTTTATAATAAAATAATACTTTTATTCTTTCTTCTAATTGCAAGTGTCTTTTTTGAACTTCTTGGAATTGGTCTAATACTTCCAACTATATCTATCATTGCCGAAGGAAAATTTTTAGTTTTTGAAGATCAATTTACTAATTTTGTAAACTATTTACAAATAAACAGTATTCATTTTATATTAATCTTATTGGTAATATTATTTATAGTTAAAACAATATTTTACCTAATTTTCCACTGGTATCAGTTTAGTTTTGCTGCAGCGCTAAATTCCTCAATTGTCTCAAAACTATTTAAAAAATATATTTATGCTAAGTACGATTTTTATTTGAAAAATAATTCTTCAACTTTAATACGAAATGTTACCGGAGAGTCAGATGTTTTTATTAAAAAATTAATACTTCCTCTAATTCATTTAGTGGCGGATGTATTAATTCTTTTTGGACTGCTATTAGTACTTTTACTTGTAGAATATAAAAGTGTACTCATAATTCTTTTTACATATTTAATATTTGGGTCGTTCTTCTTTATCTCAATAAAAAATATATTAAAAAAAACGGGCGAAGGTCGATTGTATCATTCTCAAAAAAGAATTTTATATTCTCAAAGTTCATTTCAAGGGATAAAGTCAATAAAAATTTATTTAAAAGAGGAGTTATTTACTAAACTTTATAAATTCTACACCGATCGATATCTAAGACTTAGAAAAACCGAGTCATTTTTAATGTCAATACCTAGACATTTTTTTGAACTTTTAACAGTCTCAATTTTCGCTGTATTAATAATATTTTTTTTTGAAGGTTCAGATACATTTATTCAAGTAATACCAAAATTGACCCTATTTGCTGCTGCAGCAGTAAAGTTAGTTCCAAGTATAAATAAAATAATTGTCAACTTACAAATTATGAAAACAGGCGTTCCATGTCTAAATAATCTTTATAATGAATTCAAAAATTTGGAAAAAATAAATCTGATTAAAAAAGAAGTTAATAAATTTATATTTAAAAATAATATTACTTTAGATAACTTATCTTTTTCATACGATGAAGATAAAAAATATATATTTGAAAAAATTAATCTTAATATTCCCAAAAATTCTTGTATAGGAATAATGGGTAAAACAGGAGCTGGAAAGTCTACTTTTTTAGATATTATTTTGGGGTTAGCAGAGCCAAAAAGTGGAAAAGTATTAGTTGATAATTTTAACATACAAGAAAATTTAAGGGGTTGGCAAAATAATATTGGATATGTCCCACAGGAAATATTTTTACTAGACGATACCCTTAAAAATAACATTACACTTACATTAGATGGGGCTATTAATTATAAATTATTAAAAGAGGCCATAGAACTTTCCCAGATATTTGAATTTTTGGATACTTCACAATCAAAACTTGATGAAATAATTGGCGAAAAGGGAGTTCGTTTATCTGGCGGTCAAAGACAAAGAATAGGTATTGCGCGAGCTTTATATAAAAATCCAGAATTGATAGTTCTTGATGAGGCAACTAGCTCGCTAGATATAAATACGGAGTCCAAAATTATAAAAGATTTAAATAAAATTAAAGGCAAAAAAACAATCATAATCGTATCTCATAGACCAAGTGCCTTGGACATATGTGATGAAGTTTACGAAGTAAAAGATCAAAAAATTTTTAAAAAGTAATTTCTATGAAGAATTTTTTGTATTCAATTTTATACTTTTTAATTAGATATTCCTGCAAGTTAAATTTAATCACGTTACCTGCTTATTTTATATATTTTTCTTTAAGAAAAATAAAAAAAATAAAATATGGAAAAAAAAATAAAAGATTTTTAGTTTTACATAAATCCGTTGGGATAGATGACTTAACAGCTTCGTTTCAATCGACAAAGTCAAATATAGAATTTTTAGTCATGAAAAGGAAAATAATTAAAATTTTATATAGCTGTTTTATTAAAAATGATCATCGCGGGGATTACAATTATTTTACCAAAAATACTGATATTTTATATGGACAAAAAAAATACAATGAATACCTGTTTAAGTTATTTAGCAGACTGAACAAAATTATTCATTTTAATGGTTTTATAAATTTTAATGTATTTTACAAATGTGAAGTAGAGCTACAAAAAGTATCTCAAAAACTTGACTTAAAATTTTACTCAATTCATAAAGAAGCAATGACCACCCCAAGATATTCAAAATGTATTAAATGGATATACTCTAACTCTGCAAATAAATTTTATGGTACAAAAATTCTTACTTATAATATGTTTGAAAAAAAGCTACTTACCCAAAGTAAAGTATGCACTGCCAATAAAATAAAAATTATTGGTATGCCAAGGTTGGTAAACAGTTTAAAATTAAGAAGACACTCAAAGAATAATGAATTAAATAAAAATATAATTTTGTACTTTTTTAATCCAAGATATTTACCAAAAATAGATAACCCTTATTTAAAAAAACCAAAGGACCCTCTTTTCAAAAATAAAACAAAAATAAATTTTAGTAAGCTTCAATCAAAAAGTTATGAATTACTTTATGAGGTATTAAAAAAAAGACCTGAAGTCAAACTAACAATAAAATCAAAAGATGGCTTTCCATCAAATACCAAAATTTTTAATAAATTTAAAAATAGAGTTAATTTTGTTCATGGTGGTTCTGGTCATGAATTATTAAATAACAATGGAATTGTTTTAGCTTTTAATGGTTCAACGATAGTATTCGAGGCACTAGCAGCAGGAAAAATTGTTTTTTCGCCTTTTCAAAATCTCAAAAATGGTGAGATATTTAATTTTAAAAAATGCACTATTTGTAGTAACTCAAAGAGTTTTTTAATAAAGAAATTAATTAATTGTGTGGATAATAAATATATCCAAGGACCAAAAAATAAAAAAGATATAGATAAATTATTAAATTTACATTTGAATAATATAGATGGTAAGGCTGGAAAAAGGTTAATTAAAGAATTAAACTAGTTTATATTTTTTAAATCCTGGTTTCAATTTCAAAAGTTTCGGCACCTAAAATTTTAATCTTTATTTTGTCTGAATTAAATATTTTTTTCATTCTATCCAAGATAAGTTTTGGAGTCATTAAATCTGGCATCTTTTGATTTAATTGTCTTTTTTTAAATACATTTTTTATTTTATTTAAATACTCCTTAACTTGTAAAATAAGCTGATATGAGTGTAAATTTTCAGTTTTTTTTGTTTTCAATTCCTTAAGATGTTTAATAATTATTTCCGATGAGTAAATTTTGTCATAATTTTCAATATTATTTTTTAGAACTTCATTTATATTATATGTATTTATTCTAAATTTTTTTAATTTTTCTGTACTTAGATGTTTTATTTTTTTTGAAATTTTATAAGTTAAGTTTTTTTCATAATCATTTATTTTTCTATCAGGCAAATAATAAAATAATTTTTTCTTGAAAAACATCGCTTCAATTGAAGTCCCACAGCCGCGATGTATCAATCCTTCCGATGCAATAATCCAGGGCATTATTTCACCCTCATAAGCAACTTTTAAATTTTTACCTATTTTTAAATCATTTTTCCAGTCAGTTAAATTTTTGTCACCTGGATGTGGTCTAATTATAATCTTTGTTTTATTGTTTTTCGAAAAATAATTAATATTTTTTATAAAATTTTTGTAATCTAAATAAGCATTATCAGACAACTGATTCATTAATTTTAAATTTTTATTGGTATATTTTTTTTTATATTTGTTATTCCTCTTTCTTTCTGCCAAACTCTTTTCGTTTAAAACACCAAAGTTAGATGAAAATAAATAAAATTTTCCATATTTTTTTCTAATCATTCTCGCTTTTTCAAAATGATACTTGGCGAAATGTTTCTTATAAAGATCATATTTAGGCCAACCACTAGATACTATCTTATTTTTGTTTAATTTAGCTCTAATTTTTATTTGTTTATTTAAATTTTTACCTATTACAAAAAACTTACTTATATAATTTAAATTTGCAATTCTATAATCCAAAGCTGCATTAGGATTACCCATTGCCAAGCCAATTTCCTCATCAAGAACAACAGCATGTTCACATTTTTTAATAAGCTTTAATGTTTGATTTGTACTTTGTTTGAAAGCACTTTTATAAAAAAAGATTCCTTCTTTTAATTTTTTTCTTTTTATTAAATTAAAAATTCCTAATTTACTTCCAACGTATACTCGATATCCTGCCTTAGCCAGACAACCTGCTAAGTATAGTCTTGTAGATAATTCTCTATATAAAATCTCTATAGGTATATATATATTTGATTTTAGAATCATAATTTAATCAATTTACATTATAAACCAATAAATGTTCTAGATACTTTCTTAAAAATAAAATTTTTGAGAATTTTTTTTAAAAACATTATTTGATTTTTAATCAAAAGATATAAAAAAGAAATATGGCAACAATTATATAAACTTTGATATCTAATAACATTATACATCATTTTGTTTGCACCAGAATTATTGTTGGTTTCAACTTGGCCATCAATATATTTTAATTCTTCAAGATACTCTTTTTTAGTCATTTTAAAGGTAAGAGGAATAGTCAGGTCCGAAGGCCTTGTGTAAGAATAATTATTTAATTTTAAATATTTATTTATTTTATCTTTTAAAAAATCTAGATTAATTTGTTCTTTTTTAAAATTAATTTTCAAAAACTTTAAGTATTTATTATCTATATATCCTTTGTGATAAACTATGTGATAAATTAATGAATACAATTTATCATTCTTATTTAAAGAAAAATAGTTTTCTTTTTTGATTCTTCCTACTAATAATTTTTTCTGCCATCTTTCACAAAAATAATTATCACCTACTGATCTAATATCGAAACAAATCTCTTTATTTTTAATCTTTGCAAAGTTTGATACTTTGAAACCGTAGTCCTCAAGCGGATCACCTGCATTAGAAAACAATCTTAAATTTTTTTTTTTAAAAGATTGTCCATCAATTGATCTTTTAAAAAGATAATAACTATTACATAAAACATCAATATCATCGTTTTTTTTAGCCGCACCTCTTAAAAATACATATTTAAGATTTTTTTCCTTATTGAGTTTCTCAACTAGACTTTTCATAGATTTATGTTGGTACTGTGATTTAGTAAAGTATTGATAAGGAAAACCTTTTTTACTTCTTGAAAGGTAAAAAGCATTTCTCTTCGCCTCCTCAAAATTATCAGATATATGAATTATATTTCTTCGTTTTTTTCTAATTTTTTTTTTGAATATAAAAATATTATTATCCACAATTCTATAATCCTTAGTAAAAAACATTTTGTTTGACTTGAAAATTGGTTTTTTACTAACAACTATATAACAGTATATATCAGTTTTTAGTTTTGGGCTTTTTCTATCTATAAAACGATTATAAAATTGATCCAGCCAAAAAATTTTATCTTTATAGATATCTTCATAGAAGTTTTTTGAAATATAAATTTTGTCTAACACTTTTAAATTTGGGTTATGCAATATTTCTTTTTCGATTAATCCAATATTCTTTTTGTCCCAAACTATTATTGATCTTAAGTCGTTAGAATTGAAAAAAGATTTTTTTATACTTAAAGCTATTCTGTTCTCTGCATATTTATCAAAAAACATCCTTTTTTTTAAATAAATAATTTTCTCCCCCCTCTTTTTAGTTGATTGAGCAAAATCAATTAATTTTAATTTTTTATTCTTTACTAAAAGATTTTCAGAATTAATATCGCCATGAAAACAATTACTTTCTATTAATAGATTAAGGATTTTATTTAATTGAACTTTCCAATTCTTAGGAATATTAAATGAATTTACTCTCTGACCTTCGTTAGTTAATGTTAAGACTCTTTTTTTATAATCAATTGCTAAAACTTTAGGAACAAAATTAAATTTGGAAAGTTTTTTAAGCCAATAAATCTCATTTATAAATCTCTCATTTTGCCAATCATAATATTTTTTTTTAATAGTATTATTTTCATATATAATTTTACTCATTAGTTAATTTAAATATTTCTATTTTTTATCCGAAAATTTTTTTCCTAAATAAAAACTCGGTCTTTTTTTTAAGCCAATTATTTGACTCTTCGAAATTTTTATAAAGTGATCTCTGTTTGCAATATAAAAATTATTTTTATAAAATCTAAATATAATTCCATTTTGAAATGGGTGAAATTTAATATCTGATTTTAGAAATTTTGCGTCCATGATTTTAACTTTAGTTTTATTTAAATAAGAAAAAGAGCCATTAAAAGGCTTTGAAAAAGCTTTAATAAATTCTACAATTTCTTTCGCTTTCCAATTCCAATCAATAAGACCATCCTTCTCAGAATTTAACTTTGGCCAATAGTAGCTTTTTTCATTTTGTTGTGTTTTTTTCATAAACTTTCTTTTCCTAATATAGTCCATAATAAATTCTTTCAGGAATATTTTTTCAACTTTTTCAATTCTTTTTAGGTGTTGGTAGGGCAATCTATCTTTATTTGTTATGGAAATATTCTTTTTTTTTACAATTTTACCAGTATCAAAGTCATTTCCAATTTTATGTATGTTAATAGATAAATTTTTATGCTTATTTAATAGTATCCTCCAAGTTATTGTTGCAGCTCCCCTTTCTGTTGGAAGATCGCCCGCATGATAATTATATAATTTGCCATTAAAATTTTTAATTGTTTTTGGAGTGAATTTCCAAATCGAATTGATCGAAAGACCAAGAGTATTTTTTTTTAAATAATTTTTTAAATTTAGCTTACTTACCTTATCTATAATTAAATAATTTATTTTTTTTTCTGATAAATATTTTCTCAAGGATAATTTTGGAGCAACTTTTTTCTTTGCATGTATAGGATCAAGTATTGAAATATATGATATATTTTTATGTTTTAAGTATATTGATAATTGACTTAGGGGACCCTTCTCTAATAATCTATCACCTCCAAAAAGAATAATATCGTATTTATTATTATATTTAGTTTTACTTTGCATTTATCTAAAAATAATTTTAGCACCATCAAAATCAAACTTTAGTTTTGTGTATCTTAAATTGTTCTTTCTAAGAAAATTTTCTGCCTTTACTGGTTTTTTTGAAACCATCAAGAAAAAACCACCACCGCCCGCTCCTATAATTTTACCTCCATAAAAAAGATTACTTTTGAGTAATTTTTTATAAATTATATCAAAATAATTATTAGATATTTCTTTAGCTAATTTTTTTTTCTCTAACCAATGATCGTGAAACAAGATACCAATATTTTTAATGTTTCCTGATTTAAAAAATTTTTCAAATTTATCTACCTTAGATTTAATTATATCATAATTTTGTATAATTTTTTTATTTTCTCTTTGTTTTTTTACTATTACCGATGAATTTCTTACTTCTTCTGTAAATACCAAATATAGATTAGTTTGTAATTTGTTTATATTTTTTTTTGAGGTTTTAATTTTTTTTACTTTGAACTCTCCTTTCTTATTAATTTTAATTTTTTGAATACCTCCGTAGGCTGAAATAATTTGGTCTTGCCATCCTCCATCTAGTTTCAATTTTTTTCTTTCTAGTTTATAAGCTAATTTTACTAAATCATTTTTTGAAATAGTTTTATTTTTAAAATAACTTATACCTTGAAGCAGTCCCACCATTAGTGCACTTGAAGAACCAAGTCCACTTCTAGTAGGAAGTGTTGAGAATATTCCAACTTGATAACTATCTTTAATTTTAAAATGTTCCAAAGCTGTTCGAATTAAATCGTTCTTAACTTTTTTTATTGAATTTGAAAACTGCGTATCTGTGGTTTGAACTAGAATTTTTTTGTCCAAAGGCCTTTTCGAAATCAAAATATATAAATATTGATTAAATGAAGCAGATATTAATTTGCCACCTTTTATTTTATAATAGAAATCTAGATCTGTTCCTCCCCCTGCCAGTGGAAGTCTAAATGGTACTCTTACAATTATCATTTTACTATAGATACGTTTAAAGGCTTACCCTTTTTTATTAAGCTTTTTGTTCTTTTTCCTATTATTTTGAATATCTGGTTAGCAAATATAGCTTTCTTATTTTTAGTAATAACTGGTTTAGTATTTCCAAATGTAAGTTTTGTATTTTTTTTTAAATCCTCTCTAGCCACGATTTTTCTCGCCAGTATACTATGTAAAATTTTTTCACTTTTTTTTAATCCTTTATTTGTATTTCCAAGAGAAATATATACTTTGTTTCCAAGATCAACTAACTCCTTAAATTTATTATAATTAAGTGATGCTTCATGATCTGGGCCAGACATCTTTCTATTCAATGTTACATGTTTTTCAATTACTTTTGCTCCCAACGCTATAGCACCAACCGAACCTGACATACCAAGACCATGTCCTGAAAAGCCAATTTCTTTTTTAAATTTTTTCCTCATATAAGGAATACAATTTAAGTTTTTGTCTTTTTCTTCAGATGGATATGATGAAGTACAATGCATAAACATGAAAGGACACTTATTTCTATCAAAAATCTTCTTTGTAATATTCAACTCATCATAAGTACATGTTCCTGAGCTAATTATCGTTGGTATTTTTTGTTTTGAAACATAGTCACAAAAATGAAAGTTATTAGCATCTATACTTGCAATTTTAAAAACTTTAATTTTAATTTTTTTTAATATTTTAACGCTCTCTTCATCCCAAGGAGTAACGATTAGGTCAATGTTTAACTTTTTACAGTATTTTTTAATTTTTATATAATCCTTCTCATGGAATTCTAATCTTTTATCTGGATATACCCATCCTCCAAATTTCGGTTTTTTTTTTGGTATATCGTTTTCATTTTTACTTAGATATCCATTTGGTACACCAACTTTTTCATTAAAGTTTAATAAGTCTTCAGCTACTCTTTTTTGAAATTTGACAGCACTTGCACCTGAACTTTTTGCCATTTTAATCATCTTAAAAGCTAACGGAAGTTTTCCATTATGATTTATGCCTATCTCAGCAATAAAATAAGGTGTATCTTTTTTACTTAAATATCTCGATTTAAAACTTTTTACCATGATGATCTTCCTCCGTCCATTATTAACATTTGTCCAGTCATATAAGAACTATCATTGCTGGATAAAAATTGTATAGCTTTTTTGTACTCATTTTTTTTTGCCCATCTTCCTAGTGGAATTCTTTTAGAAACGTTTTTTTTTAGAAATGATGGTTGTTTATTTTCAACCGCACCAAGCACAAGAGCGTTACATCTTAAATTTTTATGTCCCCAATAGGTGGCAACATATTTAGTTAAGCCAATTATTCCGAACTTAGACAAAGAATAGCCTATTGGCTTAAAATCTCTTACTTTATTTATATTTTCACTTTTGTGATATACTGATTGATCTGGTGCATTTACTGATAAATCAGATCCAATATTTATTATCGAGCTAGTTTTTTTCTGTGCCATCGCTGGTCCAAAATGTTTAATCATTAAAAAAGGTCCAATTAAATTTACATTTATCTCCTTTTTCAAAAAGTTAACATCATATTTTTCAATTGTACCAGTTTTAGATGTTTTGCTGAACTTTTTCATTTTTGGGTTTAAGGCAGCATTATTTATAAGCACATCTGGAATTATTCTTTTTTTTTTTAATATGTTTTTGAGATTTATAATTTGATTTTCGTTTGTTATATCACAAACAAAATAATTAACAACTGATCCCTTAAATTGTTTTTTTATTTTACTTACCTGTAATTTTAATTTTTTTTCATTTAAATCAATTAGAATAAGACCATGTTTTTTTTCAGCTAAAGCTATTACATGCTGCTCTCCCAAAAGACCTGTTGAACCAGTAATTATTGAGTATGTGGTCATTTAACTTGTAAAAATTTTTTTATAAAATTTAAGTTAATCTTAAATTCACTTATAAAGTTTTTGTTTCCTCTAAAAGTTTGAAGAGTTATATCATTTAATTTTTTAAGTTGATAAAGATTTTTTTTTAAATATTCTAAATTATTATTTTTTTGTAATCTTTTTGATGTTCCAAACAAAATTTTTCTGTTTTTTAAGTGTATACCGAAAATCCTGCCAGGAAAGTCTTTGAAAAACTCTCTTATATCATAACCGTTTGCTTCAATATTTCCTATATCAAGGTTAATTCCAACTTTTTTTGAATTAATTTTTTTTAGGAGGTGATTTAGATTTTTTGGAGAAAAGTCGCTTTCAATTGAAACTAAAGTACTATTATTGAGATTTTTAATTAAAATTTTTAAATTTTTAATAAAGTGAATCATATTATTATAATTATAAAATCTTGATGTTTCTTCACAAGGTAGGTTTAAACGTTTTATTTTAAATTTTTTTAAACTTTTATTTAAATTTTTAATTAACCATTCAATATTTACTTTCTCCCATTTGTATAATGACTTAGTCATCATTAAATCAAGACTTAGTGAAGAAATATTAATTTTATTTTTTTTTAATAATTTGTTGATTTCAGAAATTGAACTATCATTAAAAATAGGGTTAGATAAATCTGAGATTATCCACTCTATACTCTTTATCCCTATTTTTTTGGCAAGTTTAATTTCATTTTGCCAATTATTTATTGGAAAATGTTGAAAGTTACTTCCTATTTTTTGAGACAATCTACCTTGAACAAATGATAATTGAAAATTTTTCACAGAATTTTTTTTAGTTGAAGACCATCCGCAACCAGATTAGTTCCAGTCATGAATGAATTATTTTTACTCATCAAAGAATAATATATATAAGCAATTTCTTTAGTTTTACCAAACCTTTTCATACCAACATTTTGTTCAATAAACTTTGATACATCCCTTTTATTTTTCTTGATTATTTCCTCCCATCTTCCATTTTTAAATTTTATGTTTCCTGGAGAAATTGATAAAACTCTAATTTTATATTTAAGTAATTCCTCTGCTAAATGACTAGTAAAAGCAATTAGTGATGTTTTTGCTATTGAGTAAGACATAGGCGCCCTCACTCTTTCAAGCCCCGCAATTGCAGATGTAAATATTATACTTGAGGAAAAATCCTTTTTCTTAAAGTACCTTAAAAATTCAATAACTATTTTTACATTAGTAAAAAAATTTTTTTCAAAAACTTCTTTCCACTTAGAAATATTTTTTGTGATACCAAATTCAACTTTTCCTGTTCCTAAAAACGAAACAATATGATCGATTTTGTTTTTAAAATACGTATCACATAATTTATGTATTGTTTTAAAGTTTCCATTATAGCAATCGTTAACAATAATTTTATAGTTTTTTTTACCCAAATATTTTTTTGCTGGTTTAATATTTTTTTTTGATTTGCAAACTATAATTACTTTTACCTTTGATTTTATGATATATTTGGCTAACTCTAATCCTACACCATTTGTTCCACCAAAAATAATTATATTTTGGCCATTAAAGTTCAAATTCATTAATCTATTTTAAAACCTGCTTTGGTAGCATCATCATAAAATCCAACTACTGTTTCTTTTGAATATTCTTCTGGTTTCTTTCCAAATAATTTCATTTTTTTTATCATACTTGGTGCCATAGTTATTATATCTGCATTACATGATTTTGCTTTTTCATAATCATATGGCATTCTGCAGCTTGCCCAGAGAACTTTACACTTAGAATTGTTATGAACATATTCAGATATTTCATTAAATCTTTCGTAGGCATCTATACCAATATCATAAATTCTACCTGCAAACACAGATAAGATTGTTTCAGTATTTTTTATAATACCAAAAATTTCTTTAATTTGATCTAAAGTAAAAATCGCAGTTATATTTAAATTTATGTGTTTCTCGACAAGTGTTTTAATAAGGTCTTTTGATGAATTTCCATTAGTGAACATGATAGGTATTTTTATTGAAAAGTCTCTTGATATTTGAGATAATTTTATTGCTTGATCAAGGCAGTCATCATAATTATCTCCTATCACTTCAATTGATGCAGATTTACCTTTCGTTAAATTTGCTATTTCTTTTGTAAAATTTATGTAATCTTTCGCGCCAAGTTTTTTATAGAGTGATGGGTTGAATGTATACCCATCAACTTTGATATCTTTAATTTCTTGAAGTGTTGGACCGTCAGCAAAAAGTTTCATTTTATTTTTTCATTTCTTCTAGAACTTCACACACACTGTGTAGGATAGACATGTGAGCTTCCTGGATATACGCTGTTATTGTAGATTTAATATGAAACTTTATATCAGACATTTTACTAAGTTCTCCGCCAGATTTACCTATTAAAGACACAATTTTCATACCTTTTTTCTTAGCTGTCTTAGCTGCGTGAACAAGGTTCATAGATGCCCCCGATATTTTGTCCCCACCTCCTGTAGAAATACAGACAAAAATATCTCCATTAGTTCCTAGAGCCTCAACTTGCCTTTGAATGTAAGTTTCAAACCCAAAATCATTAGCCCATGCGGTAGTTGCTGCCTGGTTTGAACTAATTAAATATGCAGGAAATGAGTTTCTATCTCTTTTTTTATAGGTGCAAACCAATTCCCCAACAAAATGTTCTGCATCGGCGCAGGAGCCACCGTTCCCAGCTACTAGAATCTTTTTATTTTTTTTTTTAAGCTTAAGTATCTCGACTGCAAATTTTTCTATTTCTTTATCAAATGTAGAGAGACCACTAATTAAATTGGAACTTTTTTCGAAATGATTTTTGATTATTTTTTTATAATTCATAATTCAAATGCCTTTCGCTAGCCAACCTCCATCAACAGGTATATCTGCACCTGTAATATATGATGAACTGTCAGAAGACAAGAATAATACTGCACCTAGCAGATCAGAGCTGTCTCCCCATCTATTTAGTATTGTTCTTTTTTTTCTTTCATTAAATCTTTTTTTACTTTTTCGGCTTTTGAGGGTCATTTTGGTTTTAATATATCCTGGCAAAATATTGTTTACCCTAATATTTTTTCTTCCAAAATCTAAAGCCAAAGCCTTACCAGATTGAGCAAGAGCCGCTTTTGAAGCCACGTAAGCTGGGTTCATTGGAAAACCGAGTTTACTACTAAGACTACAAATATTTATTATTGATCCATTATTTTTCTTTGACATATACTTAAAACATTCTAACGAAGTAAGAATGGGTGATTTAGTGTTTGTAGATATTGTTTTGTCAAAATAATTCATATTTTCACTTAAGCTTTTTTTCTCAAAAGTTACACCAGCATTATTGATTAAAACATCAATTTTTTTTTCTTTTAAATATATTTTTTTTATAATAGATCTTAACTTAGTTTGATTATTTACATCACAGTTTAAATTAATAAATTTTGTATTTTTTAATCTTTTACGAGAAATACCGTAAACAATTGCTCCTTGATCAGAAATTGAGTTTGCTAAATACTTACCAATACCGGATGATACTCCAGTTATTATAAAAACTTTGTTATTTACTGAGATTGGATTTTTCATCATGATTTTATATATCAAAATATTTCTTCTTAAAATAATTTAAAAATTTTTTATGTATTTGCTTATTAGCGCTAGCGATTATTTGTCCTTTAGATAAATCGCTGCTTCCTTTCCAATTAGTAATAATTCCACCAGAAGCGTTAATTATTGGAACCATAGGTAATATATCTACTTGTTTTAATCCTGACTCTATAATTATATCTATTTTTCCTTCAGCAAGTAAACAAAAATTGTATGCATCTATTCCAGTTATTTTAAAGAAATAAGGATAGGAACTAAAAAAATTATATATCTTTTTATCTACAAAAGTGTGAATTGAATTTGTTATTAACTTTGCATTTTTTAAATCTTTATTTTTAGAGGCTTTTATTTTTTTGAATTGCTTTTTATTTAAATATGCTCCAGATTTATCAGCATAAAATGTTTTGTTTAGTTCAGGGAAGTTTGCCATACCAATCAATGGAGTTTTTTCATAATAAAGTGATATTAAATTACTCCAAGTTGGTTGCCCTGTTAATAGAGCTTTAGTGCCATCTATAGGATCTATTACCCATGTATATTTTGAGCCTTTATAATTAGATTTATATTCCTCACCTAAAATATTGTGCGAAGGATAATTTTTTTTAATTTCATTTCTGATAACTTTTTCTATTTTTAAATCAAATTTAGTTACAGGATCGACTTGTGATTTTGATTTTGAGTAAAAATTTATTTTTGAGTTAATTATTTTTTTATTTTCATGAAATATTGTCTTTAATATGTTTTTTAAAAAAAACTTTTTTATTTCTAAATATTTTTTTTTATTCATTAAAATAATTAATAGTTCTCTTTAATGCCGATTCTTGTTTATTTATTTCTAAATCCGAATTTTGATTTGTTGTGAATAGCAACAAGGATTTTTGAAGCTTTTTTGCTACTGGAGTCCCCTTACATTTTCTCACACAGCTTGGTTTACATGTTTTAAAGCATCTTCCAATTTTAAATTTTTTAATTGCAGGTTCGTCATGTAATAGTTGAGCTGGAGCATAAATCCCATCTCTTCCACCAAAAAAAATAAATTTTTCTTTGAATTTTTTCCATGAAATTCTACTGTTTTCCTTTAGCTTCACAGCGGCAGTATAAAACGTAGAATATGCATTTTTATTAATTTTTTGTGGAATTAAATAGTTAGTTTTCTTTGCTTCTTTAAAAATTTTATTACCCATTTTTCTTCTTAAATTTAAAAATTTTTTAACTTTTTCAAATTGTGCCAATGCTATAGCTGCGCTAAATTCATTTAATCTATAATTAAAACCAATTTGATCAAATCTTTTGAAATTTGGATTTTGTCGTTGGTATTTAGTAAGACCAATTTGCCCTGAGTCAGCATTTAAAAATTTAAAACCTAAATTAGAAAATTTTCTTATTTTTTTTGCAAGTTTCTTGTTATTAGTTGATATGATCCCCCCGTCTCCACATGTAATATGTTTAGCACTTTGAAAACTCCAGCAACCAACATCTGTAATTGAGCCAGTCAATATACCATTTTGATCTTTCGCCCCCAAAGACTCGGCACAGTCTTCAATAATTTTTAAATTATGTTTTTTTGCTATGTTTTTATAAAGCTTTATATCATTAATTCCTCCATACATGTGCACTAGAAGAATAACCTTGGATTTTTTTGTGATCTTTTTAAGCATATCATTTGGATCGATCAAGAAAGTATCTGGATCAACATCAACGTATACCGGAGTTGCCCCAGTAAAATGAATTGTAGTTGCGCACATAATTGGGGTAAGAGCAGGAACTAAAACCTCAACTCCCTTTTTACAACCTAAAGCCAATAAAGATACATGAAGAGCCGAGGTGCATGAATTAATAGTAACAGAATGTTTTGTATTATGAAATTTCGACCACGCTTTTTCCAAAAGTAAATTGTAAGAACCTTCTTTGGAGGATTTCAAACCATTGTTCAGTGAATTTAAAACATATTTAGCTTCATTACCATTAAATTTTCTGTGCTTACTTTTAATCATTTTATTTGTGGCATTTTAAATTTTTTTTGTTTTTTATCCCAACCTTTGTTTCTAAAAAAATTTATTTTTAAATATTGTTTATTTTTTTTTAAAAATCTATTAATAGTCTCTCTATTAGTAAAAGATCCAAATTTTTCAAATAAAATTTTTAATAATTTATAATCTTCTTTATAATCTAGTGTTAGCCTTATGTTTTTTTTAATTTGATAACCTTTTCCTTTATAAACTTGAAAATTTAAATCTGAATTATCTAGATATCCATCAATCATTTCAGTATCAAGTAAATTCAATCTCTTTTTTGTTTTATATTTTTTTAAACTATCGAATAATTTTACAATTCCTTTTCTTGAAAATGAGTACCCTTCGCTTGCTCCACCATATCGAGAAGCAATTGATGGTTTAACCAAATCTAATTTATTTTTTTTTAAAAGGTCAAGACTTTCTTTAACTGCTACGTAATCAAAAAAAGGATCATCAGCGTCAATTGTGTGGAAAAATTTAATTTTTTTTGTTCTAGCACAGTCGTACCATCTTTTAATTTTGTTTTGTAAAGATCCCTGAAAAAATTCTATGCCAAAATCTTTTGCAATTTTTACAAGTTTCTTGTCTTCTTTATTTTTTGAAGTGCAAATAATTGGTTTAATATTACCATGTAAACATCTTAAAATTACATGTTCTATGACCATCAGATCATTGATTTTTAAAAAACATTTGTTTTTTAATCTTGAAGAAGAGGATCTTACAGTAATAATTCCATTATACATTTTAATATAAAAAATTTTATTTTTTATTTTGAGATTAAATACAGCATAATTAAGTTTATTTTAAGATTAACAATAATTTTTTGCTGAATATCAAAAAATAACATATATATTAATGTTTTATAATCTTCAATGAACAGATATCTTAAATTCAAATCGATTTTAACTAAAAAATTATCGAACACGCAGATTAACAAAATACTATCTCTTAAGAGACAAGTTTACAAATTTTCAATCTCATCACAAAAAAATTGGTTTAATAAAAATATGAATTTCAACGATATAAATAATTTATTAATCTTTAAAAATAAAATAATTGGGTATACTGCTTTAAGATTAAAAGGATGTAATATTAATAAAAAAAAAAAGACTATATTAATCTTTGATACTTTTTTAGTTGAGCGTAAACTAAGAAAAAAAGGTTTTGGATCAGAATTAATGCATTTTAATAATTCTATGATTTTAAAAAAAAATTTGGGATCAGTTCTATTATGCAACAAATCAATGATTAAGTTTTATAGAAGATTTGGTTGGAAAATTATCAACAATAAAAAAATAAAATTTTTAAATTATAAAATTAAAAAAAAGTTTATAATGACAAAAAACTTAAAAAAAATTAACAATTTATATATAAATTTATAATATGGTTTTACCTTGTTTTATTTTAGCGAGAAAAAATTCTAGAGGACTCAAAGGAAAAAATTCCTATAAATTTTCTAACTTACCTCTTATAGCACATACAATTAAATACGCTAAAAAGTCAAAACATATTACCCATGTTGTAGTTTCAACAGATGATATTTCTATTAAAAAAATTTCTGAAAGATATAATTGTGATGTTATTTATCCAAGACCAAAATTTTTAAGCTCAAGTAAAGCATCAAGCTTGCAGGCATTGAAGCACGCAATATTGGAATTTGAAAAAAAATATAATAAAATTAATATATTGTCCTTTCTTCAAATTACTGAACCATTAAGGCCAAAAAAAATTTTAGACAAGTGCCTAGACTATGTTTTAAAAAAAAATTTTAATTCATCTTTTGCTGGTTTTGTTTATCACAAAAACTTTTGGATAGACGCTCATAAGGGAAATTATAAATTAATCACACCAGTTTCAGAAAGTAATAAGCCAAGACAAGTTAGAAAAAATATTTATAGGGCAGATTTTGGAGTTGCTCTAGTTTCCAAAAGAAACATTATCATGAAAGGAAATTCTTTTATAAAGAAACCATTTAAAATTGTTCCCTACACACAATATTCTGGACATTTAGATATCCATACTAAAAACGACGTTTTATTTGGAGAAATGATAGAAAAATTAAATAAAAAAATTAAGAATTATTAAAATTTATAAATTTTGTTATTTTTAATATCCATAAACTTTCCTCTCAAATCGATAATTAATTTAGAATTTTTTAATATTTTTTTGTAGTTATAAAAATCGTGATTAGTGGCAATTATGACAACTGCAGATTTATTAAGTGCATTTTGGTAATTTATTAAGGATCTAATTTTTTTCTTTTTATTTTTTATTTTAATTTGAATATTTTTAATATATGGATCATGGTACTTTATGTTATAGTTCATATCATGTAATTTTTCTAGCAACGCTAAACTCGGAGACTCTCTCGTATCATCCACATTTTTTTTGTATGTAATACCAAGGTACAAAATTTGTTTATTTGCAATTTTTTTATTTTTTAGAAAAAATTTTATCTTATTTAATGACCATACAAAAACATCTCGGTTAATATGTTTTGATGCACTTATAAATCTTGAATGATAATTTTGTTTTTTAGCAGCCCAGTCAAGATAAAATGGATCTATAGGAATGCAGTGTCCACCAACACCTGGACCAGGAGCAAACGGTCTAAAGCCAAAATTTTTCGTTTTGGCCGCCCTAATTACGTCCCAAACATTTAATTTGAGCTTATTAGATATAATTTTGAACTCATTTATAAAGCCAATATTTACTGATCTATAAGTATTTTCTAATAGTTTAGATAGCTCTGCCACTTTAATTGAATCGGCTACAAAAACTTTATGTACAATATGTTTATAAACTTCTCTAATTACTTTTTCACAAGATTTTGTTTTGCCACTTACTACTTTTGGTGTCTTTTTGTAAGTAAATAAAGGATCCCCTGGATTCTCTCTCTCAGGCGAAAAACCTAGAAAAATATTTTTACCAGGATTTAAATTTTTGTTGCTTATCAGTTTATCAAAATATTTTTCTGAAGCACCAGGATAAACAGTGCTTTCCAAAATAATTACTTGATTTTCTGTAATAACTTTTTTAATTCTTGATATACAATTATCAAGATATCTTAAATCAGGTGCAAAATTATTTTTCAAAGGAGTGGGCAGTGCAATAATAATTATTCCTGCTTTATTCAATAATTTATAATTTGTTGATAAATTATTTTTATTTTTTTTGAAATAATTTAACCTATTTATTCTAAGATTTTTTATATAGCTTTTTCCATTTTTTAGGCAATTAATTTTCTTCTGATCTGTATCTATTCCCAAAACCTTAATGCCCGCTTTAATAAAACGCATACATAAAGGAAGACCAACATATCCCAAACCAACGACTGCAACACTTAATTTTTTTTGTTTAATTTTAGTTAATATATCGTTTTTCATAAAAAGGAGTTGTATCTATAGTAATTAATTTATAAAGTAATTTTTATTTGATTTAATCTTTAAATGACACAATTAATTGCTGAAATAGGTTGGAATCACATGGGCAATTTAAAAATTGCCAAACAAATGATTAAATCTGCAAGAGACAGTGGAGCTAGTTATGTTAAAACACAAATCTTTGATACTAGATATCTTAATCCAGGACCATGGGACAAAGATGGCAGAAGACAGATTTACAAGAAAGCTCAGTTAACTAAGGATAAGTATAAAACTCTTTATAATTATTCAAAAAAAATTGGCATAAAGCTTTTCTCATCTGTAGTAAATAAACATGGGGTTGACTTACTCAAAAACTTTCAGAAAGATATAATTAAAATACCGAGCGCTCATAATAGAGATATAGAATTAATTCAATATTGTTTAAAACATTTTAAAAATGTTATTGTTTCCCTTGGTGCAACAAATTTGAATGATATTAAAAAAATTATAAAATTAAATAAAAAAAAAATATACAAAAACAAACTTATATTATTTCATTGTGTATCAGTTTATCCATGTAAATTTGATCAGATAAATTTACCAAAAATAAAATATCTTAAAAACCACTACCACAAAATTGGATTTAGCGATCATACAGAAAGCATTTATGCCAGCGTATTATCTTTAAAATATAATCCTTTAATGATTGAAAAACATTTTACTATTAATAAAAATTTACCAGGCAGAGATAATAAACTATCAATATTGCCAAAAGAATTGAATGAAATTAAAAAATTTATAGAAATTTCAAGTAAATCATTCAAATTTAAAGGATTAAAATTTTTAAAAGAAGAAAAAGTTATAAGAAATATATATTCCAAAAGATGGTCTGCTTAAATTGAAAAAAAAAAAATTTTACTTTAGGCTAAATTTTGACAAAGGTAATAGCTGGGGATTTGGCCATTTAAGTAGATCCCTATCCTTATTAAAAGAGATAAATAAAAATAAAAAGTTACAAACGGTTTTAATTCTAAACGAGACAAATTTTACTAAAAATTACTCAAATAAATTTTTGAAAAAATTTAATGTAATATTTATAAAAAAGGAAAAATTATTAAATTATTGTAAAATCTTAGAAAGTAATTCAATCATTTGTTTTGATACACTAGGAACAAAAAAATCTATTGTTGATGGATTGAAGAAAAAATTAAAAATTAAAATTATTTCCCTTGAGGACATCAGTAAAGGTAGTCTTTATTGTGATTTAGTTTTAAACTCAAAAATTTATCTTAATAAAAAAAAATATATTAATAAAAAAATTTTCAACAATTTAAATTATATGATCATTAAAAAGGATTTTAAGAAAAGAAAATTTTTAAAATTTAAACCACAAAAAAAAATCAATTTATTAATTGCTTCTGGAGGGTCTGATTATAAAAATATTTTATACAAATTTTCTATTGAATTATTAAAAATTAAGAAACTAAGAATCTCTGCTCTTATAGGACCCGGAGTTGATAAAAAAAATAAAATCTTTAAGTTATCTAATAAAATAAACCTTGTTATTAATCCAAAAAGTGTAAAAAAATTAATTACCAGAAATGATATAATAATGACTTCAGGTGGTACATTTATGTTTGAGAGCTTATCTTTTGGAAAAATTGTTTTGGCATATGAAAACTATCACCACCAAAAAAATATAATTAATTACCTTAAAAATAAAAGGGCATTAATTAAACTTCCAAAATCAATGAGAAATATGAAAATATTTATAGAAAAATTATTTTTAGACATAAAAATTAATCCTGAAAGTTATTTTGCAATGCAGAGAAGGGCTTATAAACTCATAGATAATAAAGGGCTGGATAGATCAATTAACTTAATTAAAAAAAAATTAAAAATATAATAATTTAATTATTTTTAAACGATGAAGGATTTAACATTTGATTTAATTTTAAAGAAGGTTAAATAACTATATAATTTAATGAGTTATCTTATTCCATTTTCAAAACCTGATATAAGAGATTCTGATATATCCAGAGTCAAAAAGTCTATAAAAAGTGGGTGGTTAACTCACGGAAAAAATAGTTTAGAATTTGAAAAAGAATTTAAAAAATTTACGAAAGCAAAATACGCCACAACGATAGCTAATTGTACTGCCGGGTTGCACCTTGCATGCCTGTCAATTGGTTTGACAAAAGGTGATGAGGTCATTGTACCTGCCCAAACCCATACGGCAACAGCACATGCAGTTGAGTTTACGGGTGCAAAAGCAGTTTTTGCAGACACTGACAGTTTAAATGGAAATATTTTATTTTCAGAAATTAAAAAAAAAATTAATAAAAAAACAAAAGCTATAATAATTGTTCATATGGCTGGTTTACCTTGTGAATTAAAAAAAATAAGCAAGCTTTGTAATTATAAAAAAATTCATCTTATAGAGGACTGTGCGCATGCATTGGGATCAACATATGGAAACAAACATGTGGGTAATTTTGGAAAATGTGGTGTTTTCTCTTTTTATCCTACAAAACAAATTACATCTGGAGAAGGCGGTGTTTTAATAACAAATAACAGAAATTTTTACAATAAAGTCAAAATGCTAAAAGCTTTTGGAATTGACAATCCTCCAGAGAAAAGAAAAAAACAAGGTTTTTATGATGTTAAATATTTAGGATTTAATTATAGAATGACTGATTTTCAAGCAGCTTTAGCGTTAGGCCAGTTACAAAGATATAAAAAACTTTTAAAAGTAAGAAGAAATATCGCAAAGAATTATGAAAAAAATTTAACGTCTAATAAATTAAGATTTGTAAAATTTAATAAATCCCACTCGTACTTTGTATTTCAGGTAGTTTTTGAGTCGAAAAAAATTAGAGACAGGATATTGGCCGAATTTAAAAAAAATGGTATCGGAGCAAGTATACATTATGCAACACCAGTTCCATTATTAAGTTATTACAAAAAAAAATATAAGTTTAATAACAAGCACTTCAAAAATTCAAAGATATATAGCGATAGAGTTATCTCTCTTCCTGTACACTCTGGTATAGATAACAAAAAAATAAATTATATAAAAAAAATCATTTATATGAATATATGAAAAAAACTAAAATAGTAATTTTTGGTGGGGCAGGTTTTATAGGTCATAACCTAGCATTAAAATTAAAAAAAGTTAAAAATTTTGAAGTTCTGATTGTTGATAATTTTAGTGTTAATAATTTTAAGGCAAAAAAACACAAACCAAAAGAAAATAAGAAATTGTTATCACTCATCTTAAAAAACCGCTTAAATTTACTAAAAAAAAATAAATTAAGAATAATTGACGCAAATATATCAAATTTAAATCATTACAAAAGTAAAATTCTATCTTTCAAGCCAAATTACATATTTCATCTAGCAGCTGTATCACATGCAAATATTTCAAATGTGGATCCAAAATATACCTTTGATAACAGTGTAGACACTATAATAAATACTTTAGAACTTTCACGTTATTTAAAATGTCATATAGTTTATCTTTCATCAAGCATGGTTTATGGAAATTTTAAAGGAAAAAAAGTTAGTGAAAACACTATATGTAATCCACTAGGCATTTATGGAAACTTTAAGTTAATGTGTGAAAGAATGATCAAATCTTATAATCAGGTTTTCGATTTACCCTACACAATCATTAGACCTTCGGCCTTATACGGTGAAAGATGTATTAGTAGGAGAGTTGGACAAATATTTATTGAAAACGCCTTAATGAAGAAATCAATAGAAATAAACGGTAATGGAGAGGAAAAACTTGACTTCACTTATATAGAGGATTTCTTATCTGGTTTAACAAAAACTATAAACAATAAAAATGCAAAAAATCAAACATTTAACTTAACTTTTGGATCAGGAAGAAAAATTAATGATCTTCTGAAAATTTTAAAAAAAAGATTTCCTAATTTAAAAGTAAAGTATAAAAATAGAGATAAATTAACTCCTATAAGAGGAACGTTAAGCAATAATAAAATTAAAAATTTACTTAAACATAAATCTAAATTTCCAATAGAAAATGGGTATAATAAATATATTGATTGGTATGTAGATTTTTATAATAAAAATTTTAATTAATCACAAATTACTCTGTAATACCTATCAAGGCTCTTTAAAGTTGAATATTTAGCTAAACTTTTTTTTGCCAATAAAATTTTATTATTTGTAATTTCTTTATTCAATATGCAAAAGTTAATTTTTTCTTTTAAATCATTAAAATTATTTTTTTCGAATTGGTATCCATATTTTCCATTTGCAAGTATTTCATCAGGACCTCCACTATTTCTAGTTGCAATGCATGCTACTCCACTATGCATACCTTCAACAAGAACATTACCAAATGCTTCAAATAAAGTGGGCAAAACAAGAATTTTTGATTTACAATAATATTGTTGTGGATTGTTCACCCAACCTACAAAAGATATTCTATTTGATAATTTCTCAGACTTTACAAATAACTTTAAATCTTTTTTATAACTTCCATCTCCAACTATTAATAGTTTATAATTTTTATTTGAGATCATTTTAAATGCTTTAATAAGTGTTAATAATCCTTTTTCTTTCACAACTCTTCCAACATATAAAATTAAATTCTTTTTTCTTTTTTTTATAATTTTATTATTTAATTTAATTGGGTTATATATTCTAAAGATTTTTTTTTTATTAAAAATAAAAGTAGATAAAGTTTTTTTATTATATTCTGAGTTAACAATGATTTTATCTGATAAATTATAAAATATTATTTTTAGAACAAATGTAAATAAATTAATAATTCTATTACCAGTTAATAAAAAACCTTTGACTGGGTTGGCATTTTTTACAACAATTTTAAAACCATTAAATTTTGAAATAATGATTGAAATAACACTATTTTGTAATGACAAAACAATCGATTCTTTTTGATTATTATTTTTTAGTCTTCTATTCAAAATAAGACCACAATTAATAATTTTTCTAACGTTCGAAACATTTTCACCATTTGAAATTGGGCTAAAAATTTTTAGATTTTTATGGGAGATTTTAATAGTTTTTTTACTTGATGTTATTAATTCTATTTTAAGGTTTTTTTTTAAAAAAAAATTAATTAATATTTTTGCTACCTCTTCAAGCCCACCTTTATTCAATATTGGAAAAAAAAATATAATTTTGCCATATTTCATTGTTTTAATGTTTAAAATAAATTATTTATATATCAATCACAAAATAAATATATTTTATTATGAATATTTCCTATCTTGCAATGTCGGATATTCCATCTAAAAATGCAAATAGTTTACAAATAGTCCAAATGTGTAACGCATTTATTGAAAATGGAAATAAAGTCAACTTAGTAACACCTTTTTTTAATCATACCGAGAATATTTCCATAAAAAATTACTATGGGATCAAAAACAAAATAAATGTAGTTAGAATTGGTAAAAAAAGAAAGGAGCTTTCAAAACTCGACAATATTATTATTCCATTGAAAATTGCAACTTATTCATTGTTTCTTAAAAACAACCTTTTTATTACGCGGAACCTTCTAGTAAGTTTTTTTTTAATTTTATTAAGAACTAAACACATTCTTGAACTTCATGATGATATTGAGATAGCTGGAAAAAAAATATCTAAAATATTTAAGTTATTTAAATTATTAAATTCAAAACAAATTATCAAAATTGTCTTTATTACTAAAAACCTACAAAAATTTATTTCTTCAAAGTATAATTATAAAAAAAAAAATTATGATGTACTTTCAGATGCTAGTTCTCTCAAAATTAATTTAGATAAATTGATAGCCAAAAAAAATTTAAATATTGGATATTTTGGAAGTATTTACAATTCTAGAGGGACAAAGTTCATTGTAAAATTATCTCAAATCGACCCAAAAAATAAATATTTTATTTTTGGCGGAAAAAAAAATGAGATAGAAAATATTATATTAAAATCTAGGTCAAAAAACCTTTGCATTCATGAGCAAATTCCTTACTCAAAAATAAGTAGTTATCTTAAAAAAATGGATATCCTTCTGATGCCATATTCAAAAATAGTTACCTCGACCGGTGATGTAGGAAATATAGCAAGATTTATGTCTCCAATGAAAATGTTTGATTATTTGGCATCTGGAAAATTAATTATTAGCTCAGATTTGCCTGTACTTAGAGAAATTCTGAAACATCAGCATAATGCAATTTTAATTAAAAATTTTGAAAATATATTTGAATGGAAGAAGTATATAGATAATTTCAATTATAATCTGTATAAGATCTTGATTATTAAAAAGAATGCGCAAAAAACAGTCAAAAATTTGACCTGGGTTAATCGTGCAAAAAAAATGATTAATTTAAATTAATGAATATAGTTGTAACCGGAGCCGCAGGTTTTATTGGATATCACTTATCAAAAAAGTTATTAGATAAAAATTTTAAAGTATACGGGATTGACAATTTAAATACTTATTATTCAAATCAATTAAAAAAAGATAGATTGAAGAAATTGTTAAAATACAAAAATTTTGTTTTTTTTAAGAAAGATTTAGGCAATTATATTCAAATAAAAAAAATATTAAATAAAATTTCTCCATCAATTATATATCATCTGGCCTCACAACCTGGAATAATTTATTCTTTTTCAAATCCAGATACTTATAAAAATAACAATATAAATGTTACACGCAATCTAATTAAAATTTCGAATGAAATAAATATTGATAAATTTTATTTTACTTCATCAAGCTCTGTATATGGTAATAAAAAAAAGTATCCTATAAAAGAAAATTCAAAAATAGCTCCACTCAACTACTACGCAGAAACCAAAAAGGTATGTGAACAACTATTAGAAAAAGAATTATCAAAAAATATAGATTTAAAGATTTTCAGACCATTTACTGTTTATGGTCCTTATAGTAGACCTGATATGTTATTTATTAAATATTTAAATAGCTTTAAAAGCAAAAAACCGTTTATACTTTACCATCATGGAAATTATATAAGAGATTTTACGTATATTGATGACGTAGTAGATGTTTTATTTAAATCTCTAAAAATTGGTTTTCTAAAAAAAAGAAAAATAAATATTTGCTCATCACACCCAGTGAGTATAAAAAAAATAATAAAAATAGTTAATAAATTTTATAATCAAAAAAAAATAATTGAATTAAAAAAAAAGAGAAAAGGAGAAATGATTAAAACGTATGGAGATAATCACTATTTATTAAAGCTTATGAAAAATAAAAATTTTGTAAATATTACATTGGGTATAAAAAAAACGGTCGGCTGGTATAAGTTATATAAAAATAAAAAAAACCTTAAATTTAAAAAATTTTAATTTTATTAAAATGGACAAATTAAAAAAAAGAGTGACTTACTGGTCACCACATATTAACCATGTTGCTACGGTTAAAGCTGTTTACAATTCAGCAAAATCGTTAAAACATTTTTCTAGAAATAAATATGAACCAGAAATTATAGATGCTTTTGGCGAATGGAATGAATATGATAAACATAATTCTGAATTAAATTTTTTTAAATTAAATAAGTCAAATTTTCTACTACAGCTATCATCAAAAGGATTCATATTTAGTAGAATAAAATATATATTAATATTCTTACTTTGTTTTATTCCGTTAATTAAATACTTATTAAGAAGAAAACCAGATTATTTTATAATACATTTGATCACCTCATTGCCATTATTTTTAAATTATTTTTTTAAATTTAAATCAAAAATAATTTTAAGAATTTCAGGAAAACCAAAAATGAATATTTTAAGATATTTCTTTTGGAAAATAACTCTTAAAAAAATTTATAAAATTACTTTTCCAACAAAGGAAACATATCAATATTTTAAAGATTTAAATATCGTAGATAATAGTAAACTAAGTGTTCTTTATGACCCCGTTTTAGATATTAAGAAAACACATCAATTGTTAACAGAAGATTCAAAAAAATTAGAAAAATTTGGCGATTATTTTTTATGCATAGGAAGGCTAACAAAACAAAAAAATTTTTCATTTATAATTAAATGTTTCAAAACAATATGTTCAAAAGGAAATAAATCTAAATTAATAATTATTGGCGAAGGTGAAGAATATAATAAACTCAAATTATTGATCAACAAAAACAATCTACAGGATAAAGTTATTTTAGCTGGATATAAAAAAAACGTTTTTAAATATTTAAAGAAAGCAAAGGCGTTTATTTTAAGTTCTCTATGGGAAGATCCGGGATTTGTTTTAGTTGAGGCTATTTATTCAAATACATTTGTAATGTCTAGCGATTGTCCAAGTGGACCAAAAGAGTTAATTGCTGAAAATAAAGGGATTCTTTTTAAAAGCAATTCCGAGAACGATTTTTTGGAAAAATTTAGTAATTTTGAAAAATTAAGCCAGCAAGATTTAAAAAGAATTAAAATTAATGCCAAAAAAAATATAAAAAAATTTACTTTATTTAATCATTGCAATCACTTGGCCAAGTATATTTTAAATTAAAATTTTAAATTTGTTTAATTAAATTTTCATAATCCTTTAGATTTTTTTTATTATCAAAGCGAAAAATTCTTTTTCTTGCAAAAATTATTTTATTTTTACATTTTTTTTTATATTTTAAATAATAATTAATTTTTCTTACCAAATCCTTTGGATTACCAGGCTCAAATAATAATCCACCTTTTCCATTATCTAAAATTTCAGAGGGTCCAGTTGGGCAATTACTTGAAATAATAAACTTCTTTAAAACAATACTTTCCAATAAAACATTTGGGAGACCTTCATACCTGGATGCAAGGACAAAAACATCTGATCTTTTGATATATGGAAATGGATTTTTTACAGAACTTTTAATCAGTATATTGTTCATTTTATTTTTTTTAATAAATTCTTCTATTTCAATCTTTTTGTTTCCATCTCCAATTAATAAAAGTTTATAATTTAATTTGTTCTTAAGCATTAAGAAGGCTTTTAATAAAGTTAAATGATCTTTTTGATCTGCAAATCTAGCTACATTTATAAACTTAATATATTTTCCTGTAAAAAAAGGAAAATTAATTTTATTTTGACATAATCTTAAAATCTCAGATTTATTCAAAGGGTTATAAATACAAACTGAATCAACTCCAAAGTTTCTTTTAAGAGATTTTTTAAATTCAATGCTATTTACAATTATTTTGTCTGCCAAACTTAATGCATTTTTATAAATAGTCTTTTTAAGAAAACTTTGTGACCATCCTTCAGGCGCACTATTAGATCTAATTATAACTTTTGTGTTAAGAATTTTGCAAAGATAAACGCAATAAATGTTTGCTTGAAAACATAAAACTAGACAATTTTTATTTTTTAAAATTTCAAAAAACAACAAAATCAAACCTAAAAAAAATTTTAGACGTCTAGAAAATTTAATAATATTAAAATAACCAAAACTTATAAAAATTATGTTTTTTGAAAATTTATGTCTTTTATTTTCTGATGTTGTAATTACTGAGATATTTTTAAATTTTTTACTAAGATAATTTGATATAATTATGAAATTTTTCTCTACTCCACCAACATCTATAGTTGGCATAAAAAGAATTAGTTTTTTTTTATTCACTTTAATTTTATTTTTAAGCTGTTAAATAGTATAGATAGCATAATAATTATGGATTTGGTTAGTATAATTATACCTTTTTTCAAAAAAAAAAAATTTATTTATGGGGCAGTTAAATCAGCTTTAAAACAAACCTATAAAAATATTGAAATAATTATAGTTTATGATGATAAAGATAAAAAAGATTTAAATTATTTAAAAAAAATATTTCGCAAATTTTCTAAAGTAAAAATTATAAATAATAAAAACAATTTTGGCGCTGGAATATCCAGAAATATTGGTATTCTTGCCAGCAAAGGTAAATATATTGCTTTTCTAGATTCTGATGACGGGTGGAAAAAAAATAAACTTAAAATACAAATTAATGCAATGAAAAAAAATAATCTTTTAATTTCACACACATCATATTTTATAAAAGATGAAAATAATAAATTATTAGGCACCAGAATAGCAAAAAGTTTTAATAATCAGGCAGAACTATTAAAATCATGTGATATAGGTTTATCAACAGTGGTCCTAAAAAAAAAACTATTCAGCAGAAACCTCCGATTTTGTAATTGGAAAACAAAAGAAGATTTTATTTTGTGGTTAGAAATTTTAAAAAAAGGATATAAAATTTATGGGATAAAACAGGTCCTTGGTATTTGGAAAAAGACAAAAGGCTCTTTATCTTCTTCTACAATTCAAAAATTAAAAGATGGATTTAATGTGTACTTTATATTTATGAAATTTAATTTTATAAAATCATTTGCTTATTTAATTTTACTAAGTATTAATTATTTTAAAAAAAATTATAGTATATGGAATTAATAACTTATTTTTTATTTTTGATTTTAATATATCCAATAAATCAATTTTTTAATCGTTCAAATTTACTTCCAAATAGAACCGGCGACATCCATCAAAAATTTATTAATAAAGAAATAGTTCCTTTAACAGGTGGTTTATTTATTTTGATAACAATTTTTATCATATTTAAATTTGATTTAGTTTTAAATATATTTTTTTTATTTTTTTTCATTCTGGGTGTTGCTTCTGATAAAAAATATATTTTCTCACCAAAAATTAAATTTTTATTACAAGTTTTATTAGTTATATTTTTTGTTTTAATATTTGATTTAAAAATTCAAGACCTAAGAAATGCATTCTTGTTTACTCTATTGCAAAATCAATTTATATCTTACATTTTCATTGTATTATGCCTTCTTGTATTAATAAACGGCTCTAACTTTATTGATGGACTGAATGGTTTGCAGCTCGGTTATTATTTTATGATAATTCTAATTCTATTTAAAAATAACTTTTTGTTTGATTTTGGTTTAAATCTTTCTAATTCATTAATGTTAATATCATTAATGTTTTATTTAATAATTTTAAATTTTAAAAATAAGCTTTTTTTGGGAGATAATGGTTCATATGTATTAAGCATGTTAATCGCTTACATTTTAGTACAAATCTATAACAATAATTCAAATATATCACCTTTTTTTATTGCCTTATTATTATGGTACCCATGTTTTGAAAATTTATTTTCAATTATCAGAAAATCAAATTTTAATTTTTCACCACTTAAGCCTGATAGCAAACATTTACATCAACTAATCTTCATTTATTTGAAAAGAAAAAATAAGATGAGCAATATTGCTGCAAATAATTCCTCCAGCTTATTAATTAATCTAGTAAATTTTATTATCATTTTTTTAGGAAGTTTAAAATATAATCACAGTATTATTCAAATACTTTTAATTATCCTAATGTCTACACTTTACGTAAAAATTTATTTAACTTTGTATAATAAAATTTCCAAAATAAAACTATGATGATTTATCTTTTAAAGAATAAATAAATCATTCCAGTTAAAATCAAAATTCCATCTCTTATTGCATTTACCTTTTTTTTCCCTCCAATTCTTGACCTTTCAAATGAAGCTGAATTTTGGAGCTTATAACCTTTTCTTTTGGCTTTAATTGGTAATTCTATACAAAATCTAAAATCCAAGTATCTTAAACTAAGCTTTTTAACTAAATCAGTTCTTCCCAAAACATATGTGTATAATATATCAGTTAAATTTAAGCCAAAAAAAATTCTACCTACTTTTGTAAAGAAAAAATTTCCAATTGAAGTCACGATCGTATCATCTTCGCTACCACAGTTATATTCATATCTTGTTCCAAAAATTAGATCCCCATCAGATTTATTTAATTTTTTAAACATTCTAGGAAGTTCTTTGGGATCAAAAGATCCATCTGCATTAAAAATACAAAAAAATTTAGTACGAACTGAATTTATTCCATTTATTAATGCATCGCCATAACCTTTGTTTTTTTGAAATATAATTTTACATTTATAATTTTTAATACTGTTAATTGTTTTTTTATCTTTTTTTTCAAGCACTATATGTTTTTTAATTTTAAAACTGCTTAATTCTTTTAACACCAAAGGCAGGGATTCACTCTCACTCTTTGCAGGAATAACTAAAGTAATATCTTTATTATTGTACATATAATTTTAAATTATTGATTATTAAAAATAGAAAAAAATACATAAAAATTAAAATTTGAGTTTTATAATTTTCTAGACGTTTTGTGTCAATTTTTATATTAAATAATGTAAAAAAAAGAATAATAAGAAAAGGGTCATAATATTTGTGGTAAACGGTTATTTGAGGGTTACTTAATAAAATTAATAATATCAATAAAGAGTTTTTGAAATTTAAATATATTTTATCAAAAATAAAAATAAGAGATATCAAAGCAATTATATAAAATAAAAAATTATTTTTGAAAAGAAAATACGAAATTTTAAAAAAAATTCCTCCTCCAGTATATTCATAATTATAATCAAAAAATAAAATAGATATCAAAAATAGACTTACTGAAAATCCTAATATTTTTGCAAAATTTTTTTGATTATCAAATCTAAAAATTCTGAATACATAAAATGGGATTGTATAAAAAAAGATTATTGAAGAGATAAGTAATATGTTATTAAAAATATTGGTAAAAAACATATTTTTATTATCCATCTCTAAATTGGTGGCAGCTGTCTTTAGTAAAAAATTACTTTCTAAAGAAAATAGATAAATAAATGCAGGTAACGATAACAAGATATTTAAAAAAACAATATAAAGAATAAACTCTAAATTTTTTTTATAAAATAAAAAAAATTCAAAGAAGAAAAAAATAGCAAATAAAGAAAAATTTGGACTGATGTATGAAGAAATTGAAACAAATAGAATATTTTTAATACAATAATTAAATTTTTTCTCTTTTTTGAATTTTATATACTGGTAAATACCGATTAGAAAAAAAGACAGTCCCAATATTCTACTGTCTGGCCAAATCGCTAGAGATCTGAAAGTTGGTGATATAAAAATTAAACTTACTAAAAAAAAGACTAAATTTTTGTTTTTAATAACCAAATTTAAAGTTTTGAAAAAATATATTGGTAAAATTAATGTCAAATTAAGGTGAATGAATCTTATAAAAATATCGCTAAGATTAATCTTTTCAAAAAAAGATAAAAAAATTATTAATATTGGTGAATGACGAGTAGAATACTGGTCATAATTAAATAACGTATTATAAAAATTGTTACTGAAATCTTGTGATATTTTTTTTTGGTTTGTATAATCCAAAATTGCTCCGCCAGTTGAATTTTCACCTAGAAGCAATCCAATTATAAGGGATAAATATAAGATAATGTAGAAAACCAACCAATTTTGATTATGATTACGATCCTTTAAAAAAATCTGCATTATTCAATCAAATTAACAATTTTATTTGTTTTTAAGAAAAAATTGAAACTTATATAAAAATGTATATCAGATAAAATATCAGAAAACAAAAAAATGCCTCATAAAACGAGTTAGATATTATTAATGTATTTGGATTTCATAATTTTCATAGTTTCATATTTTTTTGCTATTTTTTCTACAGTTGGCTATGGACTAATTTCTGAAAAAGTAATGGGTATAAAAAAATATCAACTTAACATGGGATTTATTGGTTTAATTGGTGTTTTAGTTTTGATTTCCTATTCTTATTTGACACACTATTTTTTGCCTCATGGAACAACACATAACTCCATAGTCAATTTACTAGGTTTAGTATTTTTTTTATTTTTTTCTAAAAGTAGAAAAAAAGAAATATTACTTTTTATAATAGTTTTTACTATTTTGTTGTTAGCATTCTTAGTTTTTAAAACACATGATGACTTTCCTTACTACCATTTTCCTTATACTGTTCATTTAACAGAAAACACAACTATTTTTGGAATAGGGCTTCTTAATTATGGGTTAAGAACACCATCGTCCATTTTTTTTCTTAATTCTTTATTCTATCTACCTTTTATTAAATTTTATTTATTTCAAATTGGAGCAATATTATTTTTCGGATTTTCAATATTAATTTTATTAGAGGACATAAAGAAAAATATTAAACTCAATCAAATTAATTCAAACTTTTTTTTAAAAATATTTTCATTATGTTTTATATTAATTTTTTTCTATAGAATACAGGAACATGGCACTGATAGATCTGCACAAATATTAATTCTTTTATTCATAATTGAATTAATAAATATTCGTGAAAATTATAATTTATTTAACATTAATATTACTAAGATTATTATTTTAATAACTTTAATAGTTGGGCTTAAGTTATTTTTTTTGTTATATTTTATTTTTATAATTCCTTTTATATATTACCTTTATAAAGATAAAAAATTAAAATTGTTTAATTCAATTTTTACTAATAAATTTTTTTTCATTTCGATTATTAGTTTTACATTATATTCACTAACCTATTTTACAAATACAGGTTGTTTTTTTTATCCAGTTACATTTTCATGTTTCGAAAATTTTTCATGGTCAATTGATATAGAAGAGGTAAAAAGATTAAAATTACATTATGAAAATTGGTCAAAAGCTGGAGCAGGGGCTGGTTATGAAAATACTGACAAAGCAAATTATGTAGCATCATTAAACTGGTTGTCAAACTGGATAGATAAGTATTTTTTCAACAAGGTTTCAGATTTTATTTTAGGAATAATGTTTTTAGGTTTCGTGATGTGTTGTTTTTTTGTTAGGAAAAGAAATTTCCATTTAAAGGAAAATTTGAATTTTAAATTTTATTATTTGACAATTTTATTATTATTTTTTGAGTGGTTTTTTAATCATCCAGCCCTAAGGTATGGAGGGTATTGTATAATTGCATTATTATTTTTTCTTCCTTTCTCGTTTGTAATAAATAAATATCTTTCTTTGGAGAAAATTGCGTTAAAAGTTTCGATAATTATATTTATTGCATTTATAATTTTTGCCATAAGAAATATTGTAAGAATAGACCATGAAGTAAAATTTTATAATTATGAATTATCAAATAAACCTTATTATTATTTAGATGAACATCATTTTAGAATACAGAAAAAAATAAAATCTTTAATTACAGAATATAATAATTGCAAATTCAAAGATAATTGTGAACTTTCTGGATCAAAAAAAATTATTTCTAAATTTGGAAAATATATTGTAACTCAAAGTGATAAATAAAATTATATTGTTAATAATATCTGTAGGGGACTTTTTTCATAAAAGAAAGATTATTAAATTTTTAAAAAAAAAAAATTTAAAAAATTTAGACTGTTTAGTTGATGTTGGTGCGCACAAAGGTGAGTCGGTATTTTTCTTTTTAAAATATTTTAAAATTCAAAATATATATTCATTTGAGCCAATAAAAGACAACCTCGATCAACTAAAATCAAAATTAAAATTATTGATGAAAAAATATCCTAATTGTAGCTTCGTCTTAGAGAATAAAGCACTGG
>MDSZ01034248.1_pt1 | contig 34434 bp, 17 predicted proteins | sample 811201 | NCBI WGS metagenome assembly MDSZ01 (sample SAMN05326647, study PRJNA326480) | marine metagenome | isolation source: seawater | place: Indian Ocean: North | collected 2010
AAGGCACTATAAAAATTTTTTTCGCTATATAAAAACATATGTAAGGATTCGCCGTATGCAAAAAAATCCGGAGGAAAATTTAACTCCCATAGAAGTCGATCCAGTTACTGGTGAGTACTATCTGATTATTCCCGAATGGATCATCAATGAGAATGGATGGTACGAGGGCACACAATTAAACATGGAAGTCGATGGAGAATCTATCATTATCAGTGAAGTAAAGTAATCCATTGACAACCACTATATAAACTGTTATGATACTGAAGTAAAATCATTATTCAAATGGCAAAAGGATTTACTGTTAAAGCAAAAGCGCCCGTAAAGAAAGAACCAACAGACGAATGGGATTTTGATAAGGCAAGAGAATTAGTTCGTGGTAAGGCAGTAGTCTTTTGCCTACCTGGAAGAGGAGTTTCTTATACCTTTCTAAAAAACTTTGTTCAACTTTGTTTTGATCTAGTACAGAACGGAGCAAGTATTCAAATTTCACAGGACTATAGTTCCATGGTGAATTTTGCACGTTGTAAGTGTTTGGGTGCAAATGTTCTTCGTGGTCCAGATCAGAAACCCTGGGATGGAAAACTGAAGTATGATTATCAATTGTGGATCGATAGTGATATTGTATTCAACACTGAGAAGTTCTATCAATTGGTTCTAATGGACCAGGATATTGCAGCAGGTTGGTATTGTACCGAAGACGGTCACACCACATCGGTTGCACACTGGTTGGAGGAAGATGATTTCCGTACCAATGGTGGTGTCATGAATCATGAAACACTTGAGAGTATTGGAAAACGTCGCAAACCTTTCACGGTAGACTATACTGGTTTCGGATGGTTGCTGATTAAAAACGGAGTTTTTGAACACAACGAAATGAAATACCCATGGTTTGCTCCGAAGATGCAAGTCTTTGAATCTGGTGAAGTACAGGACATGTGTGGAGAGGATGTTTCCTTCTGTCTCGATGCAAAGGAAGCAGGATTTGAGATCTGGTGTGATCCTCGCATCAGAGTTGGTCACGAAAAAACTCGCGTTATCTGATTTTTTATAGGAGAAGTATCATGGCAATTATGAAAGGTGGCGGTTATGTGGAGGCAACTCCCAAAAAATCTCGTCAAGGCAATGGTAAGCACACCAAACATGCCGCGACGTCTCGCAATGCAGCCAAAAAACCATATCGTGGTCAAGGAAAGTAATACATATAAAAAGAATTACAAAACGTAATAATGGCATGTCTTATTGCAAATCTTCCTTCGGTGGAAGTATGGGTTCGTAAAGAGTATCTAACGGACCATCAGAGCGGACATGGGGAATTTGTCAAAGGCGTCTGGGTATCGGTCAAATCGATTCCTGGGCGTGCTTTTTATTTTGAGACATATTTACCAGAATATGCCGCAATGTACGATAAATTACCAGTCAGCGCGTTTGTCTCGGATCCAGAAACGCCGACACCCGATATGAATCTACCAAATCTACAGTTTTGGAACTGTATGGACTATGGTGTAGTATCAGTTCAGAAACAATTTATCGGTTCTATGGATTTTGAGTGCTATACTCGTGATCATGGTATTCAAAAAGGCACTTATATTTGCACAATTGATAATTATCACCAAGATCCCGATGCGATTGACTATGCGACAAGTGAAAATCCTGCCGAACACAAGTCTCATAACCTAATTGAACTCAATAATGGGCAGTATGCACTCTATCCGAACAATAGATTACGCATTTTTGATAATAGTTTGACTCCAGAAGATCCAAAAATGCCCGATTTTAAGGTTTCGACTCAATATTACTCCGTCGAGAACGGTTTTGAGCGCCTTGGAATGGGTCGAGAGGACGAATATTTCTGGAAAACGGCACAAGAACGTGAAATTGAGATGTCGGACATTGATGATCAGTACTCTCATCACTTTGAGGGCGAAAAATAAATAAAAATAGGGATAGTAACCCCTTAAAAAGTTCTCTTTTTTACCGAACGGAGACAAAATGGGCAAGTATCACGTCGACCGCGATACCGAATACATGTATAAAATGTGGGGAACTACGAGTTTGATCACTGATTACTGGACAAAACCACAAAATGGTGATAAAAAGGTAATTCAAGAGATTATGCACGATGATATGAATGACGGACAACAAAATTTAAAAGAATCGAAAGATTGAGTCATAAATAAAACTAAATATCCATCGTTATAAATGGCAAGTAAAAGGATATCCAAAGGTTTTAAGGATATAAGTCTATCATTTGATATGCATCCTATAACTAAGGATATCCTTGTGCTTAAAAATGAGGATGCAATAAAAAAATCCATTCGTAATCTTGTTCAGACCGTTCCTTCAGAACGTTTTTTTAATCCATCAGTTGGTGCAGAAGTTAGAACATCTATATTTGAGTTTGTTGATTTTGGAACAGCATCCATTCTTGAAGAACAAGTCAAAATTGCAATCATTAATAATGAACCAAGGGTTGCAAACTTAAAAGTTGTAGTAGATCCGTTTCCAGATCGAAATGCTTATCAGTTGGATATTACATATACAATTGTGGGAGAAACTGTCCCACTACAAAGATTCCAATACATTCTAGAGGCAACCAGATAAAATGCCTTTTACAAAATTTACAAATCTAGACTTTGATCAGATAAAAACCTCAATCAAAGATTATCTCCGTTCTAACAGCACGTTCACGGACTTTGATTTTGAAGGTTCTAATTTTTCTGTTCTTATTGATACGTTAGCATATAATACGTACATAACAGCATTTAACTCAAATATGGTTGTGAATGAATCCTTTTTGGATTCTGCAACCTTGCGAGAGAATGTAATATCATTAGCAAGAAATATAGGATACGTACCTAGATCTAAAAGCGCCGCTAAGGCATCTGTTTCTTTCGAGATACCTAATACTAGCACTAGTGCTCAAATTACGCTTAAAGCAGGTCTGGTATGTGTAGGAGCAGTAAGTAATAGTTCATTAGTATTTTCTATTCCCGAAGACATCACAGTCACAAATAGTGGTGGAGTTGCAAAATTCACTAATATTGAAGTTTGTGAAGGTTTATACCTTTCAAAGAAATATACGATGAATGATTCTTTGGATCAAAGATTCATTTTAAATAATTCTGATGTTGATACTAGTACAATTGTTGTGAAGGTTGGTACTAGAGAATATAAGAGAGTCGATAATATTATGAATATCGACAAAAATTCAGAAATATACTTAATACAAGAAATATCTGATGAGAGATATGAAATCCTCTTTGGTGATGGAATTATTGGTAAGAAGATAGAGTCTGGGACCGAAATTACGGTTTCTTACATTACAACTAATGGTTCAGATGCAAATGGTAGTGCGTTCTTCTCATATTCTGGAACAACAACTGATAGTGATGGACTGAATGTAAATCCAGATAGTACAGTTTCCGTTACCACCGTTAGTCCTGCCGCAGGAGGCAGTGAGATAGAAACGGTTGAATCTATCAAGTACTTTGCACCTAGACTGTATTCTTCACAGTACCGTGCGGTTACAGCAAGAGACTATGAAGCAATTATACAGAATGTGTATCCCAATACTGAATCAGTATCTGTTATTGGTGGAGAGGAATTAGATCCTCCTCAATTTGGAAAAGTAATTTTAAGTATCAAACCAAAAAATGGAACTTCAATTTCTGATTTTACAAAAACTCAAATTTTAAATGATTTGAAGCAATATGCCGTATCTGGTATAAATCAAGAAATTATAGATCTGAAATTGCTATATGTGGAGATCGATAGTGATGTTTATTATGATTCTTCTAAGATTTCTAAGGTATCCGAATTGAAATCACAAATCATGGGTTCTCTTGAGAAATATTCTCAATCAATTGATCTGAATAAATTTGGTGGAAGATTTAAGTATAGTAAAACACAACAAGTTATTGATAATGTAGATAGAGCAATTACTTCTAACATTACTAGAGTAAAAATGAGACGTAATATGAAATGCGTCTTGAATACTTTTGCTCAATATGAATTGTGCTTTGGAAATAGATTTCATAAGAGAATTGATGGATATAATATTAAGAGTACAGGATTTAAAGTTGCTGATGATACAGATACGGTATTCTTTGTAGATGTTCCATCTGCAAATAGTAATATTGGTATTCTTTCTATTGTAAAACCAACGAGTCAAACAAACAAATTTGAGGTTGTTAAAAAATCTGTGGGGACAGTTGACTACCTTAAAGGTGAAATAATTGTTAATACGGTAAATATAGTATCAACCGATCTTCCCGAAGGAGTTATTGAGATTCAGGCGTTCCCAGAATCTAATGATGTCATTGGATTGAAGGACCTTTATCTGGTATTCGATATTTCTAAAAGTACCATAAATATGGTTAAGGACACTATAACTTCAGGGGAACAGATCTCTGGTGTCAATTTCCCCGTAAGGTCGAGTTATTCAAACGGAAAGTTAACGAGGTAATATGATCACGACTGGTTTTGAATCAAGGGTAAAGATACAGCAAATTGTTGAAAATCAGTTACCAGAATTTTTAGTCTCAGAGTCTCCCAAGTCTCTTGAATTTTTAAAGCAATATTATATTTCTCAAGAGTATCAGGGTGGTCCTGTTGATATTGCAGAAAATCTTGATCAATATACTAATCTTGACACTTTTACTCAAGAGGTAATAAGTGGAATCACTACATTGACTAGTGGTGTTTCTATTTCAGATACCGAAGTACATGTAGAGAGTACGAAGGGATATCCAAATGAATATGGTATATTTAAAATTGATGATGAAATCATTACTTATACTGGTATAACAACTAATAGTTTTACTGGATGTATTCGTGGATTCAGTGGTATTAGTTCTTATAGAAGTCAGCTAGATCCAGAAGAACTAGTTTTTTCACAATCAGATGCGTCTGCCCATGCTGATAAAACGAGAGTTCATAATTTAAGTTCTTTATTCTTAAAAGAGTTCTATAAAAAAATCAAAGCCCTGTTGGCACCAGGATTTGAAGAGGTTGATTTCTTATCAAGTTTAGATGTCAATAATTTTCTAAAACAGATCAGGAATTTTTATCAGTCTAAGGGTACTAATGATGCCTTTAGAATTTTATTTAATGTACTATACGGCATTACTCCAAAAGTAATTAATCTAGAGGAGTTCCTTTTAAAACCTTCTGATGCTGAATATATTAGAAGAGAGATATTAGTAACGGAAGTCATATCTGGAGATCCAAATAAACTTTTGGGTCAAGTTATTAGAAGTAATAGTGGTGCTAATGGTCCAGTATCTGAAGTTGAAATTCTTTTTAGAAGAGGAAAGGTATATTATAAAATTCAACTCTTCACTGGATTTAGTGAAAAGAGTTTAATTGAAGGTACATTCCAAGTTACACCTAAAAGTATTGTATCAAATCCAGTATCTATCGGTTCTTCTGTAATTACTGTCGATAGTACTATTGGTTTCCCAAATTCTGGTAATGTTGTTGTTGGTACTACAACAATAACTTATACGGATAAGAGTGTTAATCAGTTCTTCAATTGTAATGGTGTAACTTCTAATATTCCAGTTGGGTCCGATGCTCGTTCGGATGATATTGTTTTTGGTTATGAAAATGGTGACAAGTCAAAACCAGTATATCTGAGGATAACTGGTGTATTGTCTGATATTGATAATAAAGATAGTTTTATCTTATTAAATGATGATGATGTCTTCAGAGTCAAAAATCTTGGTGATAGTGTAAAGGATAATAATAAAACTTATAAAGAATTTGCTTTCAATAGTTGGATTTATAATACAAGAGCAAGATATGAAATAGAATCATTTTCTGGTAACCAGTTAATTTTATTTGAAGTACCAGATGATAGTAGTTTAAAAGTAGGTGACAGTGTAGATATTTTATCAAGAAATTCCGAAAATGTTGTTCTCGAAAATGCCACTGTAACTTCTATTACAAATAGACCTAATCAGTCATTACCAAGGGTTGTCTTCTTAGATAATAACATTACAGGAGTAAGTGGAAATGCAAAACTAAGCATTAGAAGAAGATATGATATTGCAACAGCATCTGCTGCTCCCTTAAATAATCAACTTACTTTATCGAATGTTCAAAATACTTATGTTGAAAATGACGAATACTTGTATGTTGCGTCAAATTCACTACCAGATTATTCCATCAAACAAAAATTAGAACTATCTGAATTAAATATTACTACTAGTTCAAACTTAAATGATATATTTCAGGGGTATAGTCCCCTTTCTGATAAGTATTCTGTTATTGCATTCCCATCAAATGTATCTTTTATAACTGGTGATGAGATTATCTACACCCATACCAATAGCACCCCCATACCTGGATTATCTTTTGGTAAAAAATATTTTGTTGAAGTTATAAGAGATGGTCTAACTTTTAATAAAGTTAGATTATATAATGCAAGATCATTTATTGCTTCTGGCGATTATATTGAAATTGGAAAATATGGAGAAAACTCTGTACATACCTTTACCTTAAGACAACACTATAATAAAACATTAACTTCTAAAAAGTCTCTAGTAAAAATTCCTTTAGAACCAAATATTCAATCCGGAAAAAACCAAAAAACTAAAGCAGGAACAGTAGGAACTCTTATTAATGGTGTTGATGTTATCAATTATAAGAGTGATGATTATGTTTATTATGGACCTATCAGTAAACTAAGAGTTTATAACTCTGGTACTGATTATGATGTAATCAACCCACCAGAAGTTAATATTTCAGGACCAGTTGGTGTTGGAACTACTGCTCTTGGTAACGTTGTTGTTCGGGGATCGATAAAAGAGATCATAGTCGACCCTCAAGATGAGTTTAATGTTAATGAAGTAACTTCTATAAGTTTAGTTGGTGGTAATGGAAGTGGTGCTATTTTAAAACCAGTTCTTTCTAAGCGTTTCAGAGAGATTGAATTTAGTGGGAATCAATCCACAATAACTGATGGGGGTATCAATATATCCGAAGATACTTTAACATTTAAAACGCGCCACAATTTAAAAGATGGTGAAAAAATCGTATATAATCGCAATGGAAATCAACCACTTGGTATTAGTTCTTTCAAAGTTTCAAATGCAGATCAAAACGATTTCTTAATAAGTGGGGCAGTTTATTATCCAGAAATTATTAATACCAAAGCAGTTTATCTCTACAGAACAGAAGAGGATTATAAATCTGGTATTAATACTGTTGGATTTACCACTACAAATACTAGTGGAGTCCATAAATTTAGATTATTTGAATCAAAAAACGTTTTATCTTCTATTAGAGTAATTGAATCTGGCGAGGGTTATGAGAATAGACTTTTAAGGGTTAGATCATCGGGCATATCTACAGTTTTTAATACTATTAATTTTGAAGATCATGGTTTTAATGATGGTGATCTAATCACATATAATTATGATAATGAACCAATTAGTGGATTAAGCACTTCAAATTACTATTATGTTTTAAAGTTAGATGACTCATCTTTTAGATTAGCAGATGCTGGATCAACCTCTTTAAAAACTATTGGAGCAGCAACAACAAATTATAATAGAAGAAATTTTGTAACTTTTGATAGTTCTGGATCTGGATATCAAAAATTTGCGTTTCCACCGGTAGAATTAATCATAGACGCAGAATATGGTGGCGGTACAATAGGAACTATCAGAGCAACGCCTATTGTTCGTGGTGAAATAGTTGATGCTTACATTTATGATGGTGGATCAAATTATGGATCAGAAATTCTTAATTTTGAGAAAAAACCAACAGTAAAAATTCAAAATGGTAGAATTGCTCAATTAAAACCAATTTTAAAAGATGGTAAATTAAAAGGTGTTGAAGTTCAGGCTCCTGGAACAGAATATGCTGCAGCTCCCGATTTGGTAGTTAATGGTGATGGTAGTGGTGCAAAGTTAAGAGCAGTAGTTGATAATGGTAGAATAATAGACGTTAAGATTATAAATGCTGGAGTAAATTATAACGAGAATAATACTTCTATTTCTGTTAATGCACCAGGAAGAAATGCTGTTCTTGATGCATCAGTTAGAAATTTATCAATTAATAATGCAGAGAGATTCTCTGATGAAATTTTCTCCAATTTTGAAGATAATCTCTCATATGGTGTTGTTGGATATTCTACTGATAGGGAAGGAAGTTCTTTTAATGATGTTAATCCTGATACTGGTCATTCCAAAGTTATCGGATGGGCAAAAGATGGTAATCCAATCTATGGTCCATTTGGAAACTTGGATCCAAAATCTATAACTACTCCAGTAACTCTTTTAAATACAAGTTATTCCACATCTCCAAATAATATTGCTAATAGACCTTCTTTGAAGGATTTTCCACTAGGATTTTTTATAGAAGATTATAATTATACTGGCGATGGTGATTTAGATATTCATAATGGAAGATTCTCCATAACACCAGAGTTTCCAAATGGTGTATATGCTTACTATGTTGGAGTAGCCACAGACCCAGTAACTGGTAAGTTGATTCCCAAGTTCCCATATTTTATTGGTGATACTTATAGGTCTAAGCCTTTAGAAGATAATATTGACCAGTCGTTTGATTTTAATAGCACAGAATTACTTAGAAACACTTTCCCATATAGAATTGGTGAGAAGAATTCTAGTAATGATTTTATTACTGAATCTAATGAGATTTTCAATCAAACTTCAACAGTAGAGTCTGTTTCTTTAGGAACAGTTGACAGTGTTAAGATTGTAGTTCCTGGAACTGATTATAGAGTTGGAAATGCTGTTGATTTTAATAATGATAATACATCCGGTGGTGGCGCTATTGCTGAAGTTAGTGAAATTTTAGGAAAGGATATTGTAAAGATAGAGACAAATAATGCTAGATTTAATAATTCTATTATAACCTGGCAAGATAACAACTTGGTGAGAGTTCATACTGAAGGGTATCAAAATTTAAGAAATCTTGATTTAGTTAATTTATCTGGTTTATCTACGTTTGTTAGAAATATTAATGGAGCGCATCAAATAGGTGTTTCATCTCAATCTTCATATTTGGCAGATCACATTCCACCAAATGTAGGTTTTGTTACAGATATCTATATTTCTTCTGTAAAACCGTTTGTTGGTTCTGGAACAACAATTGGTATTGGAAGTGAAACATTATCTGTATTGAATGTATTTGAAAAAGAAAATATCTTACGAGTAAAAAGAGATTCTAGTCTGGTAGGATCTGCTCATTCACAGTCAGATTCAATTGATTTCTTTGCAAATTCATTTACAGTTCCTGTAGAAACTGATTACTTCAATTCTTCAAAAAATGAGAAGATTTACTTCAATCCTACAAAATCCATTTCTGTTGGAATTAATACCGGAATAGAAACACTAATTAATTATTTTATTGGTAAATCACCAAAAACAATTTCTGTACCTACTCAAAATATATTCTTACCTAATCATACATTTAAAGATAACCAAAAAGTTTTATTCACAAGACCTAGTGGATCTAACGCATTGAGTGTATATGATAATGTAAATGATATTACATCCAATATTCCAGCATCTGGAGACACTCAACACTTATATGTTATCAATAAGTCTAAAGACTTTATTGGTTTGACAACTAATGTTGGTTTAACATCAACATCTAATGGTTTATTCTTTAATACAAATGGTTCTGACAATTTTGAATATAGTTTTGAGGCAACAGATCCACAAATAACTGTTGATGTTAATAAAATTGTCGCTACAGTTTCTGTATCTACAATTCACTCCTTATCAGATTTGGATGTAATTAATGTAAGAGTTAAACCAAGTAGAAATATTGGTATTGGAAACTCTAATGAAGTTAGAGTAAAGTATGATACAAGCACCTCAAAAATATTATTTGATCCCGTAGGTTTTACTTCGGATAGAGTTAATACACAAACAAATCAAATTCACATACAAGATCATAATTTTAAAACAGGACAAAAAGTATTCTATAAGTCTTCAGGCGATAATAGTGCTTCTGGTATAGAAACTGGCGGGGATTTTATCTATAGAATAGATGATAATAATTTTAAAATAGCAAAAACTTTTGAAGATGTGGTATCAAATCCACCTAGAATTGTTAGCATTGGTAATAGTGGTGGAGCAAATCAAGAAATTAGTTTATTAAATCCACAAATATCTATTATTAGAAATAATAATTTAGTATTTAATTTGGGAGATAATTCTTTATCTGGTTATAAATTCAAACTTTATTATGATAGAGATTTAAGTAATGAATTTGTTTCTACAGGAACAACCAGCGTTTTCTCTACTTCAGAGGTTGGAATTGTTGGTGTTGATAGCACCGCTAAATTTACTTTAAACTATAATGATGACATTCCAAATAATTTATACTATGCGTTAGAGAGAGATGGTAAATTTATTCCTTCCGATATTGAAGTAGTTGATTATTCACAAATAACTTACGATGATAGTGAATACAATGGATCTTATAAAGCATTTGGTATTGGAGCAACAACGTTTGACATAACTCTCAATAATGTTCCAGAATCACTAGAATATGAATCCGATGACTGCTTTACGCTAGAGTTTTCAACAACTTCTTTAACAGAAGAAGGACCGATTCATGAGATCTCTATGATCTCTGGTGGCGATAATTATGATAGATTGCCAACTATTACTGGTATATCAACAGGAACTTCTAATTCTTTAGGAAATAGTGCAGATGTTCTACCACAAACACGCACTATTGGAAAGTTAAATGATTTTAGAATTCTCAATGAAGGATTTGAATATTCAGCTGATAATACTCTGAGACCTAAATCCGATATTGACAGATATATTGGATTAGATAGTGCAGAAAAAATTACTAAAGTTGATGTATTGGATGGAGGTAGAAACTACATCTCTGCACCAGAATTAATTCTTGTGAATACATATACCAATAAAGTTGTTGAAAGTGGTTTATTAGAGGCAAACTTTAAAGGCAATACTATAGTAAGTGTAGATGTAGTAGAAGAACCTAGAGGTCTTTCTAAGGTAGATCATAGAGTATTTGCAATTAATAATAGCAATGGAATTCAAGTTGAGAGAATTCTTTCATATGATGTTAATAGTGGAGTTGTTGAATGTGAATTATCAACTCCTCCAGTTACTGGATTTGTTATATCACCATTTAAAGCTGGTGATAGAGTATTTGTTGAAGGACTTGCAAAATCGAGCACCACAGATGTTTTAGGTAATGTAACTTCTCCAGGAAGTGGATTTAATTCCGCTGATAATGGATTTAAATTCTTTGAAGTAACAGAGTATATAAATTCAAATCCCGCTATCTTAAAATATTATATTGGGGAATTTACAGAGAATGCAGGCAACCCAGTCATGCAACAATCTGCATTCACATCTATTGTTAAGGATCAGTCCTATCCAGTATTTAAACTAACAAAGGTTCCAAGTAAGTATTTCCTTGAGGAAAATTTAATTATCAATGACACTCTTACAAAATTAGAAGTATCTCAAACTGACAGGAACTTCATCAAAGTTAGAGGTAATGATGAAGTGAAAATTGGTGATATTTTAACAGGAGCAATATCGGGCAATTTTGCTACGGTAAATCAAGTTATAGATTATGATTCCACATTTAAAGTAAATTATTCCAATAAAAAATCCATGGGATGGATCGATAATATTGGTTATTTGAACAATGACCTACAGGTCATGCCAAATAATGATTATTATCAAAATCTTTCTTATACACTTAAGAGTCCAATTGAATGGGAAACTCAAAAAGATTCCGTCAGTAAATTGGTCCACCCAAGTGGAATGAAAAACTTTGCTGATGTTGAAATAAGTTCAAAATCACAAGTTTCTTTTGCAGCAACTCAATCATTGCTACCTATATTAGATTTCATCTCTGAAGAAAGAGTTGATGCTATTAATAATTTTGATCTTGTAAGAGATTATGATTCAACAGCAATTTCTTCCAGATTTATCACATTTAAAAATAAGAGACTAACTGACTATATTGAATGTAAGACTAATAGAGTTCTTCAAATTGATGATATTAGTGGAAAATTCTCTAGTGCAGAGTTTAACAAAGATACTTTCGTTGATATACTAGAGTATCCAATCACCGATTTCTATTCTAAGTTCTTAATTCAAGTAATTGATGAAGGAAAAAATTCTACACAAGCAAGTGAAGTTGTTGTTTTAAACAACTTTGATAATACTTTCACATTATCAAAAACAAACTTACATACCGATGAGGGTCTGTTGGGTGAGTTTAGTGCTGATTTTGGATTTACTGGAGATCCTATTCTAAAATTTACTCCAGTAAATCCAAATGACTTTAACTATAACATAAAAGTTTATAGAGAAAACTTCAGTATTAATCCAACAAATATTGGAGTTGGATTTACTGATTTTGGATTCCTTAGACTTAATGGTAGAACTGAAAATGTTGGACCATCTGGTGGTGGAGGTCAATTAGGATTTAGTACAACAGTATTCCAGTCTCTAGCATATCAATATGATACTGTTATTGCATATGCACATGTTCATGATTTGATTACCAATGAAATGAACTATTTTGAAGTTGCTGGATATTATGATGGGCATAATACACATTTATCTGAATATTATTTCGATACAAAAGCGATTGCTGGTGGAGTTTCTGGTAATTTTATAGGAACTTTTGGTATTAATGTTAATAATAACATTCTGAATCTAACATTTGAGAACGAGAATAGTGATAATAATGTGAGAGTTAAGGTTAAAACAGTTGGTATTGGATCCACTGCTCTTGGTATTGGAACTCATAGGTTTATTGTTGAAGATCAAATTGCTGGTACTGAAAGAACAGCAAGAACAGAGTCTAATTTTGATGTTGTTAGTGGAGTTAGTACTATTGTATCTTATGATATGAATGTTGATTCAACGATGAAATCTATTGTTAGAGTAGGTGTTGGATCAACAGTTGCGGTACATAATTTATTGGTCGTATCCGACCAATTAAAATCTAATATACAGCAGTACCCATTCTTAAGTGTTGGAAGTCAGACTGGTATTGGTACATTTGGATCTAAAGTTGTAGGATCAACTGTTGTTGTTGATTTCTATCCAGATACCGAATATGCAACAGATAATGTTCTAATACAAACTATTAATCAAACAATATATTCAGATATTGAAGAATTTAATGATCCCCCTAAACTAGAATATGGAACATCTATTGAAGACATAACAAATGCATTCTACGGTTCAATCAATCAGTTTGGAAAGGACAAGTTAGATTTTGATTTAAATTATACCAACATACCAATCTTTGAAAAAACCTTTAATCCTAAAGATACAACTGTTTTAGACCCATCCACTGGTATCTTTAGTATCAATAACCATTTCTTTGAAACTGGTGAAGAGTTAATTTACACACCAAATTCTACTTTGATTGGTGTTCCAGGAGAATCAGTTGGTATTGGTACTACTATCGTCAGTGGTGCTTCATTTAGTGCTGATTTTATTGTTGGATTTGCAACAGTAACTGGAATTGGCAATTCAACAGGTTTAAATGTAGGTGATATAATTTTTGGTCCATCAGTTCCTGCAAGCACTACAGAAATAACCGGAATCAAAACAGACTATACATTCTTCACTGGAAATACAATCGCTGCAGGATCTTCAATTATTACTGGAGTTGGAAATACTTCAGTATTGACTATTGGATCAGGAATATTCTCTGGAGATAACACTAGTTTGGGTAATATCTACGCTGTAGGTGTTAATTCTATTACTTCAACACAAACAATCCAAAGTGGTTCTGATAGATTATATTATTCTACGGATCAAAACTTTGCGTTGGATGTAAATGGAGTCTCAATAGGATCTACCTTTAGAAAAACCTATAGCACTGGAATTACAACTGATATTTGTCCTGAAAGAGTTTATGCTATCAGACTAAGCAAAGACACCTTCAAAATTACTGGAACCTCTGGTAATAGTGGAGTAGGATTTACATTTACCTCTATTGGAAGTGGAAATCGCCATGAACTTGAAATGAAGAAGAAGAATGAAAAGGCAATTATTACTGTTGATGGTGTTACACAATACCCAATAGCATATACACCATTAGTATTCACTCTTCAAGGTAATGCTGCTACTGTTGGAACTGGCGTTACATTCCTCTCTCTATCTGGTATATCTTCAATTAGACCAAAAGATATCCTTAGAATTAATAATGAATTTATTAAAGTTAATAATGTTGGAATTGGAACTACAAATGTAGGACCAATTAATGGTTTAGGTAATGTTCCAATTGTTGAGGTCACTAGAGGAGTTGTTGGATCGGCTAAAACAACGTTAATTGAGGGTTCTGAAGCAAGAGTCTTTAGGGGTGCATTTAATATTGTTGGAAATAAAATTCACTTTAGTGAAGCACCAGATGGTAGAGGTAACAATGATAGACTGAATTCAAGTAATTTAAATCTACCAAAATCAACTTTTAATGGTAGAGTTTATTTGAGAAATGATTATACTGATAATAAAATATATGATGATATTTCCTTAGGATTTAATGGAATTGGTAGAACCTTTACTGTTTCTAGAGAAGGACAGAATACAATAGGATTGGAGGCAGGAAGTAATCTCGTCTTTATCAATGATGTATTCCAAACACCTGATACTACCAATAATGCCGGTAATAACTATTCTTTCCAAGAAACTATTACCACGGGAATATCTAGTGTTACATTTACTGGTGTTACTAGAACAAATACTGATGAAATTATTACAGTTGAATCTGATGTTAATCAAAATCAACTTCCTAGAGGTGGTGTTGTAGTTTCTCTCGCAGCAACAGGTGGACTTGGATATGCTCCTCTAGTTGGGGCAAAATTCAGACCAGTAATTTCTGCTGGTGGAACAATTACTGATATTGTGGGCATTCCAACTTATGGAAGTGCATTAGCAATTAGTACATCATCTTACAATAACTCAACTGGTCTACTTCAGGTAACAACTACAGCAGAACATAAATTTGATGGTTCTGAAGATGAAGTTTATCTTGAAAATTTAGAATTTGCTTGTGCTGCACCACATGCTGGAGTAACAACAACAATCTTCCCTGATGGAACTTTAGGAAATGTTTTCCCAGTTGTTGGTATTGTTTCCTTAAGAACTTTTAATGTAAATATTGGAGTCAGTACAATTCCACATACTTATGTTGGAGATGGAACTGCATATCCATATTATTCTAAGTTATCATTTGGTTCTGGTTACAATACACAAGTTTCAATTGGTGTTTCTAATCAATTCTATGCACACACATTTGTATCTGCAGGTGTTAATTCAATCACTGATGATACTTCCACCAAACACACTGCTACAGGCGCTTCATATGATCCAGTAACAGGTGTTTTGGTACTTACCATACCAGATCATGGTTTGTCAACATCCAATGAAATTGAAATTGATGATAATTCTCTTACATTTACATGCGATCAAGATGGTAACTTATTAAATCACACATATCCAAGATCGTCGGATCCAGTTTCTGGAATTTCTACAGCAATTCTTTCAACAACAACCAACACTCTGACTGTTAATATTGGAGATACCGCAGGAGAAGATGCTGTTATTGATGTTGCTGTCGGTGCTGGTGGAACTTTAATTCCAACAATATCAAACGGTGGAAAAGGTTATAGTACAGTTACTTTTGATGTAAATGACCCTTCATATGAAAATCTTTCAATTGTTGGTGTTTCTCGATTGGGTGTGGGAAATACAACAACTGTTGGTATTGGTCTATCATTGACTCTGGAAGTCGGTCCAAATGGTTCTGTTGGTATTGGATCAACATTATTTGAAATTTCAAATTATGAAATTAAAAAACCTGGATATGCATTCCAGAGAGGAGATAAGTTTAAAGTTGTAGGTTTGGTTACAGACAAAAATCTTTCATCACCAATCAGTGATATTGAATTTGAAGTTGTAGAAACCTTCACAGATTCGTTCTCATCTTGGCAGTTGGGTGAATTTGACTATATTGATAGTATCAAAACCCTTCAGGATGGAAAGAGGACAAGATTCCCATTATTTAAAAATAGTCAATTACTAAGTTTCCAAAAAGATATCTTTGATGCCACATCATCTCTGATTGATTTTGATACTATTCTGTTGATTTATGTAAATGGTGTTATGCAGGAACCAAAAGTTTCTTATAACTTTGATGGCGGTACTACATTTAAGTTTGTTGAACCACCAAAAACTAGTGATAAAGTTGATGTCTTCTTCTATCGTGGTACTAGAGGAACTGACAGTGTTGAAGTTGATGTTGATGAAACAGTAAAAGTTGGTGATACTTTAGTTATTAATAAAAATAATAAGTTACCAGACACTGTTACACAAGATCCTAGAATTGTATCTTCTATTATTGCTGCTGATACTGTAGAAACGGGTATATACTTTGGAGATGGTATCAATGATATTGATTATAAACCAGTTCAGTGGTTGAAACAAAAGAGAGATCTTTTAATCAATGATAATCCCGAACATAAAATTAGAGATTCAATTGAGGGAATGGTTTTCCCAACTGCAAGGATTATTAAAGATATTGGACCATCTGATAGTGAAATATTTGTTGATGATGCACAGTTCTTTAATTATGAAGAAAATGAATCCTCCGTTACTATACAAAATTTCGCTGGAATAGTTATTCCCGATGGTAGCGATCCTATTGGTGCAGGATTTACTGCTAACGTATCTGTTGCAGGAACTATTGGATCTATCACTGTCCTTGATAGTGGTTTTGGATATGTTCCTGGATCTACAGTCACTTTAAAACTTGGCAATCCTATTGGAGGAATAGGAACAGTATTTAAAGACGAACTCCCAACTACAGAACGTAGAGTTGGTACAATTGGTATCAGATCAGATGTTATTATTGGTATAAACACTGAGTTAATACGAATTGGTCATTCTATTGAAGAAGAGACTAATGTTATGGATGAAACATTCACTGTTACTGGTATTACTTCAGCATATGGTGGATCGTTAGAACTTAACAAGAGTTCTTTCAATACTGCATCTATAATTAAACAATTCAATTTTGGTAGATATCAAGACCAAAAGTTAGCAGCTGCTACTGCAACTGTTTCTGCTGCTGGAAGTATTACAAGTGCAACAATTACAACTGCTGGTGCTGGTTATACATCAACAAATTCTCCAGTAGTTATTGCACCAATTCCAAATTTACAATCTGAAGTTATTGAAGGAATTAGATTTGTTGAAGGGTACAGTGGAATTATTACTGGAATCTCAACAAATACTGGAACAGCAGGAAATGCATTATCTATGAATTTCTTTGTAAGTTTTGATCAAAATTCAGTAATTGATGGACTTCTACCTGGATATCCAATTTTTGTAAAAGACACTCATGTTGGTCATGGTGTTACGTCGATTGATAGTAGTGATTCTGCACTTGTAGGTGTTGGAACAACAGCATCTGATAACATTTACTACGTACATTCTTTTGCAAGAAATAACCTAGTTGGAATCATAACTTGCAATATTTTGTCATCTTCAAATACTGTTGGTGTACATACAATGCCGAATTCCTTCTGTGGTAGATTCTCTTGGGGAAGACTATCAGGATTCTCTAGACCAGATAATGCAGTATCAGTTGCTGTTACTGGATATACAGTAAATTCTGGTTTAACCACATTCCCAACTTTCCAAAGACGCAAGTATGGTTTGAGAGATAGTGGTGCTCTCAGAAAAACTTTACTTGATTAATTATAAATATCTAAAAAAGTATTATATAAGATGGCCGCAATTGTCACAGACCAATTTAGAATATTAAATGCAAGTAATTTTGTAGACTCTGTCAGCGACCCTGATAACTCTTATTACGTATTTTTAAGTTTGCCAAATCCTTCTATTGTTGGATATGGTAGATCAACTAATTGGGACGATAATACCCCGTCACCAACAGATAATCTTGATTATCTAACTCATGTCAAAGATACTATGATCTTTGGTAAAAAAGTTGGTCCAAATGATGTTCGTAGATTGATCAGGAGAGTTGATTGGCGTCAGGGAACAGTTTATGAGATGTATAGGCATGATTATAGTGTCTCTAATCCATCACCACAAACAAATTCAACCAGATTATATGATGCGAACTATTATGTAATTAATAGTGATTTTAGGGTATATGCTTGTATTGACAATGGATCTGATGAAACAAATACTCTCGGAAACTTCTCTCAGGATGAACCAACTTTTGTAGATTTAGAACCTTCAAGAGCGGGTGAAAGTGGTGATGGATATATTTGGAAGTACTTATTTACTGTTGCTCCAAGCGACATCATTAAATTTGATTCGATTGAATATATTCCAGTACCAAATGACTGGTTGACTTCTACTAATCCACAGATTCAATCTGTAAGAGAAAATGGCGATTCTTTAATTAATGAAAATCAGATAAAAACGGTCTATATTCAAAATCAGGGTGCTGGATATAATACTACAGATGCAGAACTTGATATTATTGGTGATGGGACTGGTGGAAAAGCAATTGTTGATGTTGTTGGTGGTAAAATAACAAATGTTACTGTTTCTTCTGGTGGAAAAAATTATTCCTATGGAAGAGTTGATTTGTCATCAATTAATAGTGGTGCAACTGAATTTGCACATTTAATCCCAGTGATACCTCCATCAAGAGGACATGGATATGACATTTACAATGAATTGGGTGCAGATAAAGTTTTGATATATGCACGTTTTGATGATTCGACAAGAGATTTCCCATTAGATACTAGATTTTCGCAGATTGGAATTATTAAAAATCCAACCACTGTTGGATCTGCATCATCGATTTTTACGGAGAATCAATTCTCGAATCTAAACGCATTAAAATTAACTGGAGTATCCAACCCAGAGGATGCAGTTCCTGGAAATCAAATTTATCAGACTGTTCTTGGAGTTGGGACTGCAACTGGATACATTGCATCTTTTGATACAGAAACTGAAGTTCTTAAATATTTCCAAGATAGATCTCTTTTCTACAATGGGAATTCTTATAATCAAAAAGATTCTAAAGATGTAAATACAGAATCATTGAAAATAGAATTTACCACCAGTGGTGGTACGATTACCTCAAATAATACATTTAGTGGAACAATTGACCAAACATACACTGGCATCACAACAGCAGTAACTACAACTAAGAGAGTGAATTTGGCAACACAATTCACATCTGGAGTTGCTCCTGCTGAGATAAATAAAGGATCTGGGGACATTGTTTATGTAGACAATAGACCTAGAGTCACTAGAAACCCACGCCAAAAAGAAGATATTAAAATCATACTGGAATTCTAAAGATGTCACAAAAAACAAATCTCAATGTTTCGCCATATTACGACGACTTTGATGCCGATAAGAATTTTTATAGAGTTCTTTTTAGGCCAGGTTTTCCAGTACAATCAAGGGAATTAACGACTTTACAGTCAATACTGCAAGATCAAATTAAAAAATTTGGTAGTCATATCTTTAAAGATGGTTCAGTAGTAGTTCCTGGTAATTTAACATATAATCCCGAATTTTACGCAGTTAAAATTAATCCAACTCATGTTGGATTGAGTGTAAATCTTTACCTAAATCAATTGGTAGGTAAAAAAATTAAGGGACAAGATTCCCAACTAGAAGCAGTTGTTGATAAAGTAATAACAAATGTAGAATCTAAAACAAATCATTATACATTATATGTAAGATACTTAACTTCAGACTCTGATTTTAGTAGTACACAATTTAGAAATGCAGAGACTTTAATTTTAGAAGATAATTTAACTTACGGAAATACTACCATCTCCGCAGGAGATACTTTTGCTACGACAATCAACCAAAAAGCAACTTCAATTGGATCTGCAGCATCCATTGCTAATGGTGTTTATTTCATCAGAGGTAATTTTGTAAGCGTTTCTGAAGATACGATTATCTTAGATCAATATACAAATAGTCCATCATATAGAATTGGTCTGCTCGTTACTGAAAGTCTAGTTGATGCAAAAGAAGATAATAGTTTATATGACAATGCAAGAGGATTTTCAAACTATGCCGCTCCTGGAGCAGATAGATTAAAAATTTCTACAAAATTAGCCAAAAAGAGATTAACTGATCTTAATGATAAAAACTTCATTGAAATCCTTAGAGTGGATAATGGAGTTCTTAAAAAAATACAAGATTCAAGTAATTATTCACTGATAAAAGAATATATTGCAAAAAGAACGTTTGAAGAATCTGGAAATTATTCAATAGATCCTTTCGATCTAGATATTGCAGAATCATTAAATGATGGTTTAACTCCAGATGGTGTTTTTTCAGAAACTCAAAAAACAGACGAAGGTAATGATCCTTCAGAAGATCTTTTGGCAGTTAAGGTTTCTTCTGGTAAAGCATACGTAAAAGGTTTTGATATTGAAAAACCAGTAACAACAATTTTAGATGTTGAAAAACCAAGAGATCTTGGTACTGTTAATTTGGTAGCAGTTCCATTTGAAATGGGTAATTTGCTAAAAGTTGATAATGTTAGCGGTGTTCCAATCGTTGGTATTGATAACAATCATAAGATTTATCTCAATAATCAGAGAAGAAATTCAACGATTGCAGGAACTGGAACAACTATTGGTGAAGCGAGAGTATATTCATTTGGTGCTACTGGTGATGGCACCGAAGCTGATAGAAATTTTGATTTATACCTCTATGATGTTCAGACATATACTCATTTAACCCTCAGTGCAACCATATCAAGCACTTTACTTCCTGCAGGATCTTATGTAAAGGGAAGAAATAGTGGAGCATCTGGATATGTAGTAAGATCAGTTTATGGTGGAGAAACTTATACAGAAGAAAAAGACATATTTGTAAATCAAACTTCTGGATCATTTATTGTTGGTGAAGAATTAATAATAAATGGTTCTAGTGGGAATAGTAGATCCATATCTGCTGTTACTGTGCATGGAGCAGAAGATGTAAGATCTGTTTTCCAAGATTCTGCTCAAACTGGGTTATCTACTGCATTTGTTGCTGATTCTGAATTACAATTGAAGATTGCAAATGGATTTGATGCGGAAAATATTCTTAATATTGATTCTGTAACAGGAGTTGCAACATGTACCGGAAGAAATTTCGTAGGAATTAAGAGTGATACAATTATTGCCTATCAAGTTGCTGGAAAACAAAATCCTCATTACAACAGAATTGAGAGTATATCTTCAGATGGTCTTTCAATAACTCTACAAAATACAACTACCGTCCCTGGAATTAACCATGGTGGCATTGAAGGTGGTTCATTTACATTTAAAGTTGGTATTCCACAAATTGAAAATGAAAGTAAAGCACATCTTTATGCAAAATTAGATTCTAGTAATGTTTCTAATGTAACTCTAGCTGGATCCGATCTTTCAATAAAAAGACAAGTTTTAAATACAGCGACTTCTGCCGTGGGTGGTTTATCGGTATCATTAGGAAACGTGGGCCTTACTAGTGCATATTTTCAACCATATAATCCAGAGAGATATACAGTTGTATATGATGATGGTGAAGTTGATCAATTATCTAAAGATAAGGTAACTCTAAGTGCCAATTCTACAGTTGTTGATATTTCTGGTTTAAAACCTAATGAGAATAATGTAACTGTTAATGTTTCACTGAAGAAAAATTCAATTAGAAACAAACAAAAACTTTATACAAGAAGTAAGATTGTAAATGTAGTTCATACTAATAGTGGTATATCAACTGTTGTTACTGGTCTCACATCTAATGATTTTTATGGATTAAGAATTGAAGATGAGGAAATATCATTAAATGTTCCAGATGTTGCAAAAGTTATTGGTATTTTTGAATCTTTAGATAGTAATGATGTTTCTTTAGATTCATTAGTTTTCCCATCAGGATTAAATTTAAATAGTGAATCTGTTTTAGGTGAAAAAATAGTTGGATCTGTCAGTAAAGCAGTTGGTCAAATTGCACAAAGAAAATCATCAACTGAAGTTGAATTTGTATACATGAATTCAAATACCTTTATTCCAGGTGAAAGTGTAACATTTGAAGAGTCTAATATAGTAAGTTCAATAGTTACGGTTAATATTGGAAGTTATGTTGATAAAACTAACGATTTTGACTTAGACAAGGGGCAAAGAGAGCAATACTATGATTATTCGAGAATTGTTAGAAAATCAAGTTCCTCTGTACCAGGTAGAAGACTTTTAGTTGTATTTGACTACTACAGGGTTCCAGATAATGATGGTGGTGATTTATATACTGCAAATAGTTATGATGAGCAAAGATATAAGAAAGATGTTCCTCATTTAGCAAATGGTATTAGAGCAACAGATGTTTTAGATTTTAGACCAAGGGTTCCAGAATTTATAGGTTCATCATCTTCACCTTTTGCATTTAGTACTAGAACTTTTGCAGCTGCTGGTAATGCGCCAACATTAGTTGTTGCACCAAATGAAACTTCTACGGTTGGATATTCTTATTATCTTCCCAGAATTGATAAGTTAGTTCTTAATAAGAATGGATCCTTTGTCTTACTAAAAGGAATATCTGCAAAACTTCCTAAAGAACCTTCAACAATTGAAGATTCTATGACTATTGCAACAATAAAATTACCAGCATATTTGTATGATGTAGATGATGCTGAAGTAAGTTTTGTTGATAACAGAAGATATACTATGCGCGATATTCGCGAATTAGAGGATAGAATTGATACTTTAGAAAAAGTAACTTCTCTCAGTTTGTTGGAATTAGATACTAAATCCTTCCAAGTTCAAGACCCTGATGGTCTTTCAAGATTTAAGACTGGTTTCTTTGTTGATAATTTTAAAGGAAATGATTTTATCGATATTGATAACATTGATTCCAAAGTATCAATCGATTTAGAATCTGAAGAGTTAATTTCTGACGTTTCTTCATATTCTTTAAAAGCAAAAGTTGCTCCATCATCAGCAATAAATGCAGATGCTGTTGATTATTCAACTAATTTTAACCTTTTAGATCCTAATGCCAAGAAAACTGGTAATTTAGTAACTCTAAATTATGCAGAAAAAGTATGGAGTAATATTCAACAATCTTTTGCAACAAAATCTCAAAAAATCAAACCATCTGGATCAACAGATTATAATGGTTGTGTTAAATTAACACCATCATCTGATACTTGGGTTAGAACTATTAACTCACAAAAAGGTGTTTTATATAAAACTCAAAGTTCATGGGAAAATTCCTATATTGGTAATATTTTAGATAGTTATGAGAAATCAAACTATTTAAGATCCAGAAATGTAGAATTTAGAGCAACTGGTTTAAAACCATCAACGAATTACTATTCATTTTTCGATGGAAATGAAAATATTGACATCATTCCAAAATTATTAAAAATTACCATGACCAATGGTACTTTTAGTGCTGGAGAAATTGTTTCTGGATATGTTGATGGTAAAAAGAGATCATCTTTCAGAATTGCAAACTCAAATCATAAAACTGGTTCATATGATTCACCAAGTACAACATATTCTGAAAATCCATATTCAACTACACTTTCATTAGCAGCATATTCTGCATCTTCAAATGCATTAAATGTTGATACATTTGCTTTAGCAGATGAAAGCGAGGGGAGATTCTTTGGATATACTCCATCTGGAATGAGGTTAGTAGGTGAAACTAGTGGAGCACAAGCAACAGTTGATGATCAGGTACTTACAACAGATTCTTTTGGAGACTTAAGTGGGTGTTTCTTTATTAAAAATCCTTTAAAAACACCAACACCAACAGTCTTATTTAAAAAAGGAACAAAATCGTTCAGATTAAGCAGTAGTTCAACTAATACTACTGGATCTACAATTAGTGCTACTGAAACTTCATTCTTTAACACAGGAATCATAAATTCCAAAACTTATTCTGATAGTATTACTGTACAGAAAATTCCCACATCAATATCTTTAGATCCAACATCTAAAAATACGATTTCACCATTAACACAAACGTTCCGAGTTGATTCTGATGGTGGTTTCTTGACTGCTATTGATTTGTTCTTTAAAACAAAGGACGATAAAGAAAAAGTTTATGTAGAAATTAGAGAATGTGATATTGCAGGAACTCCAAAGAATAAATTATTGCAAAATTATGCCCGTGCAGAACTATATCCATCGGATATTAAAGTTTCTACTGATGGAGAGACTGCTACAAAAGTTACTTTTGAATCTCCAATATATCTAGAACCTGAAAAGCAATATTCTCTTGCACTTATATGTTCTGCTTCTGCTACACATGAAGTGTGGATTGCAGAATCAAATAATGCAACAGTTGCAACTCAATTCTCACCAGATGTTGATCAAGTTATCTATTCAAATCAATATGTTGGTGGAAACTTATTTAAACCACAAAATGGTTTTGTTAGCACTCCAAGTCTATCTGAAGATTTGAAGTTTAATATGTACAGAGCTGAGTTTGTAGAGGAAGGTACTGTTTATTTACAGAATCCAGCGATTTCAATCGGTAGTACATATTCAAATCCAGATGCTAATTTACCAACTCTAGTTTCTAATCCAATAAGAACTCTTCCTAGAGAGATCAAAATTGGCATCAATACTTCATCAACACTTTCACAAATTGTTTCTTTGGGAAGTAAAATATCCAAAAACAATACATTTGGATATATTAAAGAAATGGGTGGAAATATTGGAGTTGTGACGACATCAAATGTCGGTGTTGGATATTCAAATGGTACTTTTGATAATGTTCCTCTATACACCTTAACTGGTTCTGGAAGTGGTGCAACCGCGACTGTTACTATTACATCAAATACTGTAACATCTGTTTCAATAGCACAAACTGGAAATGGATATAAAAAAGGAGATCTTCTTGGAGTATCAACAAGTACGGTAACTAAGGGATCTGGAGCAACTGTTGAGGTTTCTTCTGTTCCAAATACTGATACTATCTTACTTACAAATGTATCAGGTGAAGATATTGGAAATAATCAGGTACTATCATATCAGGTTGGTGAGACTGCTGTTGCTCTTGCTGGAACAGTAACTACTAGTGCATCTAGTGTCCCAGATCCATTGTTTAGTGGAAATATACTTGAAGTTGATCATTATAATCATGGAATGCATGAAAATGGCAATATTGTCAATCTTAGTGGAATATTCCCAAATACACCATCTTCTCCACTACAAGCAGAAATTATTGCATCTACAACTACAATTTCTGTAGCAAATACAAGTAATTTTGTTAATTTTGAAGGTAAGCCAGTTTCTGGTTCAAATCTTGGGTATGCCTTGATTAATGATGAAATTATTTCATATAGTGGCGTTAGTGTAAATGATTTAACAATCTCGGAAAGAGGTATAAACAAATCAATTACTAAGAATCACAGTGTAAAAGATGGTGTTTATAAGTATGAATTAAACGGCGTCTCTTTAACAAGAATTAATAATTCGCATACTTTACCTTCATCTGTGGCATTGCAAAATTCAAGAGACATTGATAAGTATCATCTGGAATTTGACAGAACTGCTGCAAGTAGGTCTGCAGGAGATGATATGTTGAACTTTACTAATGATAGTTCTCTTGGTGGTGATGAGTGTAGAGCAACTCAAAATATTCAATTCAATCAAATTCTACCAACTTTTAATGTTGTTGTTCCAAATGGTACTAACATTTCTTCAACATTAAGGACGGTATCTGGAACTAGTTCTGGTGGTTCAGAAGTTTCATTCCTTGATCAAGGATTTGAAGAAGTTTCTTTGAATGAAGTTAATGATTTAAATTCAACCCGAATGGTTTGTTCTAGAGTAAATGAAACGAATAAATTATCTGGTCTTTCTAGAAATAAGTCATTAACTCTCGGAATTAGAATGAATAGAGGAGATAATAAATTTATTTCTCCAGTAATTGATCTGACAGAAACATCTACCTTTGTTCTGAATAGAAATAGAATTAATAAACCAATAGGTGACTTTATTAATGATCCTAGATCAAATAGAAAAGTTGACGATCCACATTCAACGGTTTATATTTCTAAGAGAGTTAATTTACTACAACCAGCAACATCACTAAAAGTATTGCTATCTGCATACAGACATTCCTCAAATGATTTCAGAGTTCTATATAAGTTGTTTAGATCCGATTCCTCTCAAATAGAACAATCTTACGATTTATTCCCAGGTTATTCAAACCCAACTAATGATTCAAGTAAAAATGATGGATCTGCAGATTCTCTTGTAAGATCTAGTATTGAAGATGAATTCTTAGATTATCAATTTACTGCTGATAATCTTGAGCAATTTGATGGTTTTGTTATTAAAATTGTAATGAATGGAACTAATGAGGCATATGCACCCAGATTCCGTGATATAAGAGCACTTGCTTTAGCATAATGATACCAGTTGATGGACACAAAAATTTATTTCGAGACGAAACCAGCGGTGCCATTGTTAGCAATGACACTGCAGGATATAATAATTACATTAAAATGAAAAATGAGCGTCAGAGGCAAAAAAATGAGATTGCTGAATTAAAACAAGACGTTCAACAAATTAAATCTTTACTTCTGGAGTTAATCAATGATAAATCCCGATGAAATTACCTTGGATTCAATCAATAAGATGTTTGAATATGAAAAACAGTGTAGAGAGGTTGATGAATGCAATGATGTTGATGAATTAAAGAATATGCTTAAGGCATCAATCAAGTTATTTTTGAAGCAGCAAGAAACTGTTTCCAAACTCGGATTTAAATAATATAAATATACTTTAGATCCCGATTATTAAATGGAAATACTATATTATCATTTGATAAACGTAAACCAGTGATACTCTGATGGCAGACATTAAAGTACGAGTAGGACAAAAAAACTCAATAAAAGTTGTTTCTTCAATTGCTGGAGATACCTCCGGAACTTTATCTGGACTGAGCGATATTAATGCATCTACATTATCAAATGGTATGGTTCTTGTATATAATTCTTCTACTAACAAGTGGGATGCAACTTTGGAACTAACACCAGGCACTACACAGAATTTAGACATTAACGGAGGCTCGTTCTAATGGCAAGTATCATTAGAGTCAAAAGATCTACTGGTACTTCTGCACCAGCGACACTAAATTATGGTGAATTAGCCTATACTATAGGTAGTGGTACTCATGGTAATAATGGTCAGAGGTTCTTTATTGGAGACAACTCCAGTAATCCACAGGTAATTGGTGGTAGATATTACACAGACTTATTAAGTATTGCACCTGGTTTAGTTGCGGGTCAATCAAACCCAACGACTGCAGCAAACGGATTCGTTGCAGTTCTTGACCAAAACCGCAAGGTTGATCAATGGAACGTAGATAATTTAACATTAGATGCTAATGCAATCACATCCACAGATACGGATGGGCATATTACCATAACACCAAATGGTACTGGTAGAGTTCAGTTCCTTGATGACGACGAACTACAATTTGGTACTAGTGATGATATTAGAGCATCTTACGATACTGCAAAAGATGCCCTTTTCTTAGAAAGAGGTGGTGCAGGAGCAACTGCTGATATTAGAGTTGCTGATGATATTCATGTTCAGTTAGGTACTGATAATGACTCTAGAATTTACTATGACGAAGACTCTACCGATAGAGTACAGGTAGAAGGTGCTTCTTGGTCATTTGATAGCACTGTTGCTCAAGTTAGAATAGAAACTCTAACACACTCTTCAAGTAAGACAACTGGTGCTTTAGTTGTAGATGGTGGAGTTGGTGTTGGTGGAACGGTAAATATTGGAAGTGATCTTGCTGTAGAAGGTGGAGATATTACCACTCAGCAAACTACTTTTAATCTTTTAAATACGAATGCAACTACGGTAAATGCATTTGGTGCTGCAACTACAATTGATATTGGTGCAGCAAGTGGCACTGTATCAGTTAATAATGCTCTTGTAGATCTTGATGGAGATCTTAATATTGATGGTGGAGATTTAACTACAAATCAAACTACATTCAATTTACTTGAGACAAATGCAACTCACGTAAATGCACTTGGGTCTGCCACTGCTATTGATATTGGTGCAAATAGTGGTATTGCAACTATTAATAATGCCACTTTTGATGTACCAAATGCAACAACGGTAACTATTGGCGCTCAAAGCAGCGCAACTTCAGTTACTTTTGAAAGCACACCAAATACTTCTTTTGTTTCTATTGCAGCAACAACAGATGCTACTAGCACTACTACAGGTGCCTTAAGAGTTGCTGGTGGTGTTGGTATTGCTAAGAGTGTTTTCATTGGCGGTGCTCTCGACGTAGATGGTGCAGTCAATCTTGATGGTGCAGTAACCATTCAAGATAGTTTAACTCTTCAGTCAGACTTAGTAGTTAATGGTAACACTACTTTAGGTAATCAAGATAGTGATAATATTACTATTACTGGAACCATAACTCACACTGGATCTTTAAATGCTAGTGGTGGTGCTCAGTTTGATGCGGTTGGAATTAGTTCTAACATAATCTCTACAAAATCTGGTCATGGTAATACTCTCTATATTGACCCATATCCCGATGGTCTAAGTAATGAAGGTACTGTAATTGTTAAGGGAGATCTTCAAGTTGATGGTACAACGACAACAGTTAATTCAAGTTCAGTTACTGTTAATGAACCAATACTTGGTTTAGGTGATGTAGTAAGCCAGAGAACTGTTACTTCAGCAGTTGGATCTGGAACTACTCAAATTACTTTAGATTCTGTTGTTGGTATCAATACTGGCGATGTTCTCGATAACACCGGTGTTTCTGGTCTTCCTGCTGCTGCTGGAGATAGAACTGTACAGTATATCAATACTGGCACAAAAGTAATTTCTATTGCAGCAAATACAACTGGCGCTATCGGAATTTCAACTCAAATTACTATTACCCATGCATTTGATACAAACACCGATAGAGGTGTTTCGTTTAACTACAATACTAGTAGTGGAACTGGTAATAATAAAACTGGTTTCTTTGGTTTTGATGACAGTTCATTAGCTGCTTCTGGAGTTTATCAGACTCATGCTAATAACAGCAGAAGATGGACTTATATTCCAGATGCCACTGTTACAAATAGTGTAGTTTCTGGAACTAAAGGTTTCTTAGATATTAAGGGTATCTATTATCAGAGTGGAGATTTCTCCACACATGGTATTGTTTATTTTGATAGCACAGGTCTTCAAAGATCTACAACTGATCCATCGTCTGCAACATTTACTTCTACACAGTTAATGACTGCAGTAACTGAAGTTGTTCTTACTTTAGATAGTTCTCATACTTTTGTTGCTGGTCAACAAATAACTCAAGCAAATAATTCTGCTGCATATGGTATGGTAAAAACTGGTTCTAGTGGAACTACACTAACATTGATCGGTGTTCAGGGTGTTTTTGATACTACAAATGACCTTAAAAAAGAAGGAACTAATATCTCAATAAACCCAACTAACGTCTCTACTACATATAGTGACAGACCAGTTTGGACTACAACTATTGACGGAGGCACTTTCTGAAAACCATGAATAGTGAAGTTGATATCAATGTATTGGTGACTCTTTATAATCAAAAGATCTCATCATTAACAAATCAGAACATTTTATTAGAAGCAAAATTACAATCTTTAACTAAAGATTTTGAAGTTGAAAGGGATAAGTTACTTGCTCAACTATTGGAGTTAAAAAAACCTATCCCCTCCACATCCAAACCTAGATCATCCAAAAAAGTTGGAGATTATCAGGATTCCGAGGTTCAATAATGGCAAAACCATCAACAAGACAAGAATTAATTGACTATTGTTTTAGGAGGTTGGGTGCTCCAGTATTAGAAATTAACGTTGATGATGATCAAGTAGATGATCTTGTTGATGATGCTTTTCAATATTTTCAAGAACGTCATTTTGATGGTGTTGAAAGAATGTATCTTAAATATAAGATAACCCAGGAAGATATTGATAGAGGAACTGCAGAACCACCAGGTGGAACTGGTATTGTTGGTGTAACTACAACCTCAACAACCAGTGTTTCAAGTACCTGGTATGAATCCGGCAATTTTATACAAGTTCCAGATTCTGTAATTGGTGTTGAAAAAGTATTTAAATTTGATACTAGTAGCATTTCTGGAGGAATGTTTAGTATTAAATATCAGTTATTTTTAAACGATCTTTATTATTTTAACTCAGTTGAATTGCTACAATATGCAATGACTAAGAGTTATTTGGAAGATATTGATCATCTTTTGACAACGGATAAACAAATAAGATACAATAAAAGGCAGGATAGATTGTATCTAGACATTGATTGGAACTCACAATCTGCAGGAAATTATATTGTTATTGAGTGTTATAGAATATTAGATCCTAATGATTTTGCGGGTGTTTATAATGATAGTTTTGTTAAAAAATATCTAACATCTCTTATTAAGAGGCAGTGGGGTCAAAACTTAATTAAATTTAGAGGTGTTAAGTTGCCTGGAGGTATTGAACTAAATGGTAGAGAAATCTATGAAGATGCTGAAAGAGAACTTGAACAATTAAAACAAGTAATGACTCTTGAGCATGAACTTCCACCCCTTGATATGATCGGATAATGGCATTAAATCCTTTTTTCCTACAAGGGTCTCAGTCTGAACAGAGACTCGTACAAGAATTAATCAACGAACAACTTAAGATGTATGGTCTCGATGTGACCTACATTCCAAGAAAGTTTGTAAGAAGAGATAGTATTTTTAGAGAGATAGAATCATCAAAATTTGATGATAATTATACTATTGAAGCGTATGTTAATACATTTGAAGGTCATACTGGTGCTGGTGATATATTAACAAAATTCGGCATGTCTCTGAGAGACGAATTAACTATTACAATATCAAAAGAAAGATTTGAAGATTTTATATCACCTTTTTTATCAGCAGAATCTGATGATGAAGTTCCTCTTGCAACTAGACCCAGAGAAGGTGATTTGGTATATTTTCCTTTAGGACAAAGATTATTTGAAGTTAAATTTGTAGAGCATGAAGATCCTTTTTATCAATTAGGAAAAAATTATGTTTATCAATTGAAATGTGAATTATTTGAGTATGAGGATGAAGTTATCGATACCTCAATCTCTGAGATTGATACTCAAATTGAAGACGAAGGTTATATTACTACTCTTAAGTTAATTGGTTTGGGTCAAACTTCTCAGGTGTCCGCATCTATTAATAGTGGTTATGTGAGAAAAGTTTTCTTAAATAATGATGGTAGTGGTTTTACATCAGAACCCATAGTTACATTTAATGATTCTCCTGTAAGTGGTGGTACTGCAACAGCTGTTGCGATAACAACTTCAGTTGCTAATGTTACATCTATAAAAGAAATAATATTAACTAATGCTGGTTTCGGTTATACTGAACCACCATCTATTTTCATTTCTGGTGGTGGTGGAACTGGTGCTGCAGCAACGTGTTCTGTAGAAACAACATATAATGGTGTCGTTTCACTATCTATTGACCAAGCAGGAACTGGATATCCAATTCCACCAATCATAACGGTTGCACCTCCAGTTGCCGCTGGAGCAGCAGCGACTGCAACAATTAATGGTATAGGAACTGTAACGGATACAACCATTTCTGCCGTTGGTCAATACTATGACAGTTCTAAATCACCCGTTGTTACGTTCTCTGATCCAACAGGTGGAGGTAATGAGACTGACACGGTTAAATTTGGAAGTAGATCATATGATGGAGGAAATTCCGGGGTTACTATCCCAACGACAGGATTGGTAACTCGCGAAACTGGTGCCATTGAATTCTGGTTCTACGTTACATCTTTCCCTTCTAATAATACATCAAGATCTATTGCTAAATGGGGAACAAATGATGCAGGAAATTCTAAGTATGAACTGAGATTAACAAATACTTCTGGACAAACAGATTTATATTTAATAAGACCGACTAGTGATTCAAATGCAACAACGATGTCTGTTCCCGTCAAATTAAATATGTCTGGCGAGGCAAATCGTTGGAACTTTGTTAGATTTGCACAAACTGATAGTGGATCAAATAGAGTGGCATCTCACTTCTTTGGTTCTGGTTCGACAGTAAGTAGTTTTTCAACATCAACATTCAATACATCATTTATGAATGGTGATGGTTTTGAACTTAATCCAGATGGTGATTTTAGTGATGGTCAAATATTTGTTGATGAGGTAAGATTTACAAGTGATGATTCTATTGCAGCACCAACATTACCAACCTCAACAAGTTCTGGTGCCGCTAATACCTTATTCTTCAATGGTGGTGAGAGAGTAACCGCAACTGGAATAGCAAATATAAGTTCTGCTGGTATTGTTACTGGAATTACCATAACAAATAGTGGTCTTAATTACTCTTCTGTACCTACCGTAAGTATTGGTAATAGTGCTTTTGATAAAGATTATGTAACTTCTGGTTTAACGACTGCAACTATTGTATCTGGAGTTACTACTGGAAATATAGTCTCTACTTATAGAATTACTAATCCTGGATTTGGATATAGTTCTATTCCAACTGTAACCGTTGCGGATCCACCATTAATCACGGGTATTGGAACTTATAAGTTTAATGAAGAGGTTGTTGGATCAACATCTGCAGCAAGATCGAGAGTCAAAGACTGGGATTCCATGACTAATACCCTTAAAATCTCAATTGTTTCTGGAAACTATATTTACGGAGAATCATTAATTGGCGTAGCATCTTCTGCAACTTTTGTAGTTGATAATTATGACCACGAGGACACATACGATAAATATACACAAAATGACGAAATAGAGCAGGAAGCAGATCTGTTGTTAGATTTTACTCAATCAAATCCATTTGGTAATTACTGATGTTAGGAACGTATTTTTATCACGAAGTTATAAGGAAGACTGTAATATCTTTCGGAACTTTATTTAATCAAATTTACATTCGGCATCAGGATGCCCAAAGTAAGGATATAAGTGAGATGAAAGTTCCTCTTGCATATGGTCCAAGACAAAAGTTTCTTGCAAGATTGGAAGAACAACCTGATTTAAATAGGGCAGTTCAAATTACATTACCAAGAATGTCATTTGAAATGAACTCTATTCAATATGATCCTACAAGGAAAGTATCAGTAACTCAAACTTTTAAAGCGATTGATGATAATAATCGCGTAAAAAAAGTTTATATGCCAGTTCCTTATAATATAGGATTTGAATTAAATATTATGACAAAACTCAATGATGATGCTCTGCAGATTATTGAACAAATACTACCATATTTTCAACCTTCTTTTAATGTTACAGTTGAATTGGTTGATTCTATTGGAGAGAAAAGAGATATTCCTGTTATTTTAGAAAATATTGATTTTCAAGATGATTATGAAGGTGATTATGCGACTAGAAGAGCATTAATTTATACTCTAAGATTTACTGCAAAAACATATCTGTTCGGTCCAATTGCTGACACTACGGATGGAATCATTCGTAAGGTTCAAGTCGATTATTATTCAGATACGGATACTGTAAGAGCAAAAAGAGAAATTCGTTATACTGCAACTCCACAGGCACGTAAAGATTATGATGCTGGAAATGAAGCATTGATAACGGAAGATTTAACTACTACAGAAACTCATATCAATGTTAATGATTCTTCTTCATTCTCTAAAGGAGATAGAATTATTATCGGTAGTGAGATTATGAAGATTACATCTCTTACAAGTAACAGAATTACTGTTAAGAGGGCGTTTAGTTCAACAATTGCATCTGTCCATCAAACAGGAGCACAGATTAATTTACTTACAACTGCAGATGATAGTCTAATTGTTGTTGGTGATGATTTTGGATTTAATGAAACAACTTCTTTCTTTGAAGATGGTGGTGATTTTAGTCCAACTAGAAAAGTAGATATTTGATATTATGATTGATGATTTTGATAACACAGAAATAGTTCCTTCTACCAATTCTTCTGAGATTCAAAAAATAGAAGAAGAATCTAAAGATTTAAAAAAAGATTACGAATATACTCGTGGAAACTTATATTCTCTAATTGAAAAGGGACAGGAAGCAATTAATGGAATATTAGAACTTGCAGGAGAAGGTGCAAGTCCGAGAGCATATGAAGTTGCTGGACAGTTAATTAAGAATGTTGCAGATACAACAGATAAATTAGTCGATCTTCAAAAGAAGATGAAAGACATCGAAGGAGAATCTGAAAAAACAACAACAAAAAATGTAACTAATAATGCATTATTTGTTGGTTCTACATCTGATTTGCAAAAACTACTAAAACAAGGTTTTCTAAATAATAATGAGGACTCTTAGTATCTAAGATGAATGAATCGAAAAGTGGTGATAGTTCTTTGCGTGACTGGTTTGGCAAGAGTAAGTCTAGTGATGGCAAGCCTGGCTGGGTTCAGTTGGGTGGCAAA
>MDSZ01121351.1_pt1 | contig 34414 bp, 31 predicted proteins | sample 811201 | NCBI WGS metagenome assembly MDSZ01 (sample SAMN05326647, study PRJNA326480) | marine metagenome | isolation source: seawater | place: Indian Ocean: North | collected 2010
GTAAAGAGAGAGAGAGAGAGAGAGAGAGAGAATGGCAGCAGCAATCCCATAGTAGTAGTAGTAGTAGTAGTAGTAGTAGTACCGTAGCAAACATGTATTATATGTCCTCATTTTCATCCTTCTCGTCCTTCGTCGACATCCTTCTTCCCCTTTTCTTCTTCGGTGCTCGCGTCTGAATCTAACGTCAAAATCTGAAACTTATTATTGGTATACACGCACGTATTCGCGGCTATATCCATAGCTTTCTTCGCGATATCCATCGCATTCAATCCTTCCACATCAACAAGAGCTTTCGAAGCGGCTAACGCGTAACTCCCACCGCTCCCGATGCCGATGATACCGTTAGACGGTTCCAAGACATCGCCATTACCGGTTATTTGAAACATGTGATGTTTATCGGCGACAATCATCGTTGCTTCTAACTTTCTGAGATACTTGTCTGTGCGCCAATTTTTGGCTAGTTCCACGCATGCTCTCGTCAATTGACCCGGGTGTTCTTCTATCTTTTGTTCCAATCTTTCAAAGAGCGTAAACGCATCCGCAGTGGACCCGGCAAAACCAGAGATGACGCCGTCGCCTAATTTACGCACTTTAATCACGTTGTGCTTGATAATCTCCGATCCCATGGTCACTTGACCATCGGCGATGAGAACGGTTTTAGAATCTTTGCGAATACCTAAGACAGTTGTGGCGTGCGAGGAGGACGTTTTGATTGAACGTTTTTGTTGATTTCGATTGAGATGAATACACCACATAGATTTTATTTGTAATGATGATGATGATGATGATGATTTGGTCGTGTTTCTGTTTGAAAGAGTATTATGTGTTGCTGTACATGAAGAAGAAGAACATACAGAAGATACAGAAGAAGACATTGAATCGATCAATCCAGCAGACACCAGCGCCCGCACGTTGTTGATGGCGCTACATCGACTGCTACCACGACTAGTGCGTTGCAAAATCATTGTCTGACAAACGCGTGTTGTTTCTCTCCTATCTTTCTGTCTTTCTGTCTTTCTGAAGAAGAAGAAGAAGAAGAAGAAGAAGAAGAACTTTGAAACGAACCCACAAAAAAAAACAGTTAAAGGTTTTCGAGTTTTTGTAAACAAGAAAAAAAAAGCTCCATTTGTCGCCCGGAACGAATCCATCCGTGCGTGTGCGTGTGCGTGTGCGCGTATTTATAAACACGCAGCACTTCCAAAACATGTTGTCATTATCAGCATCCCACCCTTCTTCTTCTTTTTCTTCTTCTTATAATTCTTCGTTACAGAGAAGAACAATAAAAACACCATCACCAATTCATCGTCGCCAACACCGTGTCACTACGAAAACTTCGACGGCTGCATTAAGCAATGGACAGAAGGTTGCTTTGCACTATAAATTAACGAACGGAGAAACCAATGAGCTCATCGATGATACTTCCACGCGGGGTCAACCCGTGGAGATTACTTTAGGGAGCGGAGAGTTATTTCCAAAGTTGGAAGAACACTTATTAAATTTTTGCAAGGTTGGAAGTAAAATCAATGTGACGCTCGACCCCGAAGATACGTATGGGAACTTTGACGAGAAGAAGATTCAAAAACAACCTATTTTACCGGAAGAAATGGCACAGGTGAAGGAACAAGTGCAGCCTGGACAAGTCGTGCAGCTCGCGCCGAACGTCATCGCGAAAGTCGTCGAGATTGGCGAGGACTCTTTGACTTTAGATTTTAACCATCCTTTGGCGGGATTAAAGTTGACCTTTGAAGTCGACGTAATCGCTGTGAAAGAAGCACCGACGCTTTTCGGAACGCCAATGGTTAAGTTTACACCTCCGGGTCAGCCGAGGTAACAAAACTATCTATAGTTCATCTATTTACATCTAATTATAATCTATTAATGATCAAATTGTATTCTATTCTTATAATTCGAAATCCGCGCGGTGTTTTTCGCGCTGATGTTTTTCTGCGTCCCTTCTATGTTTCACCTCCGTTATTTGCTCGTGCTTTTCTGTTCGAATACCTTCAATTATTTTTACCGTCTTATCGCCGCTAAACTTGATGACAATGTAAACCCAGCTGAACAAGACGAAAACGAGCGTAAGGACGACGCAACTCCAACACCCGTACTTTTTATTTTTACGAAAAACCGCAGTCTGTCTGTGCGTCGCGCTTTTTGCCACGACTACGTTTTGATCGAGTTTTGTTTCCATGCTATCCACTAATTTGGTGCTTCTGCTCAACTCTTTGGAGACTTCTTCAGCGTTCCTTTTGATTCGAGAGGCTAAATCTACCATTTCGTCCGTCAGATTTTCTTGCATTTTCTTTTCTTTCTGTAGCATTTTATCGCCCTCCTTCGAAATGGTAAACTTCTTCGGCGCGTAGAGTTTCTTCTTCATATTTAATGTTGTTGTTGTTGCTGCTGCTGCTGCTGCTGCTGCTGTTGTTGTTGTTGTTGTTGTCATCTTTGTTGTTGCTATGTTTGTTCCATTATCTGACTTGGCGTTCTCGAAGGCCGCCGTCGCCGTCGCCGCTGCAGAACACGAAGAAGAACTCGGTATGGTTGAAGCGGTCGCCGAGACAAACGCGGGATGCTTGTGCGCCGGTAATTTCTTCTCAATCTCGTTTATTCGCTCCTCGTACGCGCGAAACTTTCGTTCAAACTCTTTCTTTTGATTTCGTTCGTCGGTTTCATAGTTTTCTTCGTTTTCTTCGTTTTCTTCGTCATCCTCGTCCTCGTCGTCTCGTGCACCAACTAATACTTCTAATAAAGTATTCTTTTTCTTCTTCCTACTCTTCTTCTTCTCGAGTAAATACATTTCCTGCGTCTTTTCTCGTAAAGCGTTCAACTGTCGACGTAGCGATTCCGCGTATACGCGTGGTTTCGCGCCCGTTTTCCACTCCGACTTCGAATTCATTTTTTCTTCTTGGTCTCGTCCATTCTTCAAAGAAGAAGAAGAAGAAGAAGAAGAAGAAGAAGAAGGGAAATTGTTGACGAACGCGTTCAACGCTCGAACGAATTCAATCTCCATCGATTGAACGTCCTTATTGTCAATGGAAGCGCTATGGTCCACCATAGCACGCACCTGTAAATTATATATTTTGAAGAAGCTGGACGGGTTCCTTTTTGGTTACTTTTTATTTTCTCATTTTTCATCATTGACACAAAACTTCACACTTCCTCTTCTCTCTCTCCACCGACCTTGACGTCTTACAGAACGCAAACGAAAGAAAGGGACAGAAGAAGAGATAAAGCGCACACGCACTCATCATGAAGAATAAGAACAAGCGAAAAGATGGTAAAAATACGAAAGTCAAACACACGATGAAGCACCCTCCTTCGAGGGGCTTAAATCCGTCGCACTCCAAGTCAAATCTTTACGCGACGACACAAAAGTTATTAGAGTGTGAAGTTACCGAGGTGCAAAGAATATTATTCGAGGCATTTTCACCGGAACGTCCGGATGCATTGCGAGCAGATCCGAGAGCGTTTACAATGTTCTCAACTCGGTTGAGGAAGCAAAAGCAGTGGGAAAAGTGCATTCAAGTGTTCAATTTGCAACAGCAATTAGGCGTTGAACGCAACACGATATCGTTTAACGCCGTAATGTCCGCCGCAATCAAAGGCAAGAAACCGAAATACGCGCTTGAATTATTTGCAGAGATGAAGAAGATAGGTTTAGATATAACGACAATTACTATTAACGTTGCTATGCAAGCACATTTGAAATTGAACGAACCGAACAAAGCTTTAGAACTTTTCGATGCGCTCGAGGAGAAAGACACGGTGAGCTTGAATACCGCTATGGCTGCCGCAGAAATAGCTGGCGACGACGACAGATTAGCACAATTAAGGGATAAAAATAGGAGTGGGGGAGCAGCAGACGTGAAAAGAAACTTTGTTGACGGCGATGACAACGACGACGACGCAGATGTTGAGGAAGGTGAGGATGATTCGTCCTTATCTTCATGTTCATCGAGCGAAGGCGATGATGAAGATGAAGATGAAGAAGAAAGAAGATCACGGATAAAGAAAATGAAGAAGAATCAACAAAAACAGGAAGAGGAAATGCGATTGAGGAACTCAGCTGTAGATACGAACGATGAAGACGATGCAGATTTAGCGTTGCGAAAGAGACGAGATGCGAGAAGGAAAAAGTTTGAAGAAAAAAGAAGGTTGAGAAAGCTTAAGAAAGGAAAGGAAAGGCAGTGGACTTCAGCGGCAGCACACTCGAAGCAAGTGAAAAGTGCGCTACAATTAAAAAGAAGTAGAATGAAAGGGAATCCGAAGGATTGGCTTAATGAAGAAAGCTCTTCGAGCGATGAAGATGATGATGAAGACGAAGAAGAGAGCGACACAGAAACGCGCATGAAAAAGTGGAGAGAGAAAGTGCAGCAAAAAGGTTTCAAGTCTGCAATTGAAGACGATGACATCGATAAGTACATCAATGTCCATTCTTCTTCGCACGGGATGGATTCGGAGGACTTTTGGAGAGCAGGGTTCTAGACATTTTCGACACATTAGTATTGTATTATTATTCAACTGCGTCTTTGCTAAGGTTCTCGTACGCTTCTTTCACTCTTTGAAACGCTTGCTTTGCCCGCGGCAGCGCGCATTTATCCGGATGTAAACTTTTCGCGAGTTCTCGATATGACTGCGTAAGCCATTTCTTCTTCGATCCTCTCGGAAGATTTAAAACTGCCCAATCCGTCCCGGCTTGCAACACTCTTTCTATTTGTTTCTTTGTTTCGTTTTCAACCGAAGTTTTCTTCACGTCTGCGGTATCTTCACCCCCTCCTACTATGTCCACTTTGTTTTTCAAAGAATCTTTAAAACCCGAGAGAAGGTTGCCGGCGCGTTTCGCCTTTTCTCTCTTCAACTCTTGCTCCTCCTTGAACCGCTTCGTCGCCCGCTCTTCCTCCTGTTCCTCTTTTAACTTCGCTAATCTCGCCGCTTCTTCTACTTTTGCCTTTAATTCTTCCTTTTGCTTCTCCATCAAGACTAACTTTTGCCTCAACTCTCGTTTTTTCTTCTCCTGTTCTTTAATGAAGGAAACAGAAGGAACGAACGAGGAAGCATTCGCATTCAAATCTTTTCTTCTCGAATACGTGTTCTCGCTCAGTTTCAATCTCTTGTTGTTGTTGTTGTTGATGAAGGTGTTGTCCCCATTTTTCTTTTCCGAAGTCGTCGCTTTTGAGGTATTTGTTATGGGTTCCCCTCGGACCCATGTTTTGCCTCTCCCACCACCAGTGGTGGTGGTGGTGGTAGTGGTAGCCGTCGCTCCTCCTCCTCCTCCTCCTCTCCGCCCTCGTCCACTCATACTTATTATCGCTGTTTTTTCGCACACGTGCGGTGTTTGTGCGCGTCAAGTGATAAATAACTACTATACGTACAATTTTTGAAGAAGAAGAAGAAGGATTGTGAAAAAAAACTACTAGTACTCGTAGTGAGTGAGTGCTACGTAGTGAAGAAAGAAAAAAAAACTTTCTTTCATTCTCGCAATTAACACGCACGTTACCCCATGCACGAAACCTTGACGAGAGAACAAGAATTGAAGAAGTTCTTTTGCTACACACAATAAGAATGTTCACAAATAACGACGCCAATCAGCGTTTGTGTGAATCCCTTGTCTCTTCGTCCTACGTTCGTCAGGCAGACGAAGCGACAAAGAGGAAATCGAAATTGTTTTCTCAAATTGTATCGAACAGAAAGTTACCGACTGATGGATGGAACGAACAAACCATCGAGAGTTTTTTATTGGAACTCTCGCAATTAGATTCGAACAATTTCTTAGATAACTGCGGGGTAGGGGAACGCGAAGGGCGCGTTTATTCTTCATTGGTGAAACAGCGGAATTTTGGCTTACATCACGGCGTTGGACGGAGTGGGGATGTTTCCGCGGAACAACCGAAAGCAATAGGAAGCAGCATCTTAGCAAAGTTGGCGAATATTCTAGTCACAGATGCGATGAAGATATCAGGTTTGCAGAGCATTGATAATTCTACCACGTTAATTTTACCCTTGTGTACGGGCATGTCGTTATGTTCAGTTTTTAACGCATTGCGCGCTCATCAACGAGAAGAACAAAAACAAAAAGAAAATGCAGAAGAACGAAACACGATAGTTTGGACGCGTTTAGACCAGAAGACTTGCATAAAAAGCATACAAGCGAGCGGTTACGATGTTTGCGTTGTTGAACCAAAATTAGAAGGGGACGAGTTGGTTACAAACTTACAGGCGCTCATTAAAGAACTCTCCGAAGAGAACAGGAATAAAAAAATTGCTTGCGTGGTATCGTCGACGTCGTGCTTCGCGCCGCGAGCATCCGACGACGTCGAAGCTATTGCAAAGATATGTCAAACTTATAACGTAGCGCACGTGATAAACAACGCATACGGCCTTCAGAGTAGAAAGTTGTGCGGTAAAATTGAAGGAGCCATGCAAAGAGGTCGAGTCGATTGCGTCGTGCAAAGTTTAGATAAAAATTTCCTCGTGCCCGTTGGAGGAGCAATCGTATGTGCTGCAAAAGGAAACGGGTACTTAGTAGATAAAGTTAGGAAACTGTATCCGGGTCGAGCATCGATATCTTCAACGTTAGACGTGCTGATCACTCTCCTCGAAATGGGTAAAGCTGGATACAATCGTTTGCTCGATGACCGCGAAACAAATTACGAGAAATTAAAAGATGCATTAAAACGAACGGCTTCGAAATACGGAGAGCGGGTTTTAGATACGCCAAACAATCCCATATCTTTAGGGGTGACTTTATCGTCCTCGAGAAGCGATCTAGTTACCAAATTTGGTTCCATGTTATTCACGAGACGAGTCTCTGGCGCTCGCACCGTGCCTATGCAAGAGACTAAACAGATCGGCGATGTAGAGTTAAGAGGATTTGGCGCTTCTTTCTCGACGTATTCGACTGCATATTTCACGGCTGCAGCCGCGATAGGTATGAGGGAGAAGGAAATAGAGAGCTTTGAAGTGCAATTAGATAAGACGTTCCGAGATTTTGTAAAATTGTGATTTTTGTACAAGACAGAATTCTTTGTCTTTTATTAAATACTACTACCAGGTATGGTACCATACCAATACCATACTATAACCACGCATTCAAAAGCGCATCTTTCGTTTTCGGGTGCAGTCGGAAGGAAAATTGTATCTTGATTCCTTTTTGCGACTGCTCCGTCATGTGGTAAAAACACGCTTTCGTTTTGTCTTCTCGAGATACAGCGTTAAATTTCTATCCTTTATTCTACATCAAGAGTGCCAGTCAATAGAATATCGTATGTGAACACGTGTTCGATAATCCTTCTGCATAAAAGAGTGACTTGTGGCACTGTTAATTTTCTCCTGGAACCTTCCCTAGCGTTGTGCAAAATAGATTCAGCAAAGTTTACGATGTTTGTGTGATCTCGAATGTGCGATTCAATTGCCGAGAAGTTTGAATCTTCACCAACCGTAAATCCCGAGCGTCGCATGATAGATTCTTCGTGCACAGAGTGTTGAACGAAAAATATCTTAAGCGCTTGCACGTCCCCAATTTCCTGGGTCCGAACGGCCGTGCGCATCAAACCTTCAAGCACTGCGTGCTCTTCATCGATAGACTCGTGCTGTATCAAAGGGAGTTGAAAATCTGAACTATCCCAGTTCTCATCGAGAGAAACTGCTTCTTCCGAGCATGCATTCAATGAAAAAGAAGATATCGAATTGAGGCGATTGTTCGAGTTCAGATGCTTTGAGGGGACCAAACTTTCCGAGGAAGTAGAAGACGGGGTTGTTGCAATCTGCTGCCGTGCTTTGCCTGCGGCAACGAGTGGTTCTAACAAGTGTTCCAAGTCCTCGAAAGCTTTCTCGCGAAAGTCTAAAAAAGCAGTCGAACGCATCGTCGCTATGTTACCTTCACAATCCAACACGAGCAAACCCTGACATCCGAGCTGCGTGGGAAAATTTGGGTAATCGTTTCGTTCTTCGATAAACGCGTTGATTATTGAGGAACCCGCCTTGTCAAAGTACGTCCTCTGAAATTCTCTCGCAACGGGTTTAGGTCGGATATCGACACAAACCGTAACGAATAAAACATCTGATCGCCCGTAGCGAGATTTACTCCAGCGCCCTATTTGCATCGCGACTGGTCGACATCCACCTCAGCCACTGTTGTAAAAGTCAATCACCGTTGGCACGTTACTCCTCAACAGCTCGGAGATTGAACGGCGCTCGTTCGTCGTTTCGTCATTTTTGTCGGGAATGAGGACTTTGACGAAAAATTCCGGACACGGTTTACCCGTGAGATTCATTCTTGTTGTTGTTCTTCTTCTTCTTCTTCTTCTTCTTCTTGTTCTTCTTCTTCTTCTTCTTCTTCTTCTTCTTCTTCTTCTTCTTGTTCCGCGCGCGGGGAGAAAGATTCGCCTTTAAATTCGGGATTAGCTATCGCCCGGCAAACTTTTTTATTCCAAGACAAGGACACACGCTCACGTCCCGACACAAAAAAAAAGGACACGCGCTAATTCGGCACACCGACAAAAAAACATTCCCCGCTCAATTGTAACGAATAAAGACTGAGAGAGACTATGGCGGCTCGTAAAAACACCGCCGATGATAAGAAAGTCCCGGTCACCGTTTTAACCGGCTTTCTGGGTTCTGGCAAAACGACTTTGCTTAATCACATCTTAACGGAGACCCACGGGAAGAAAATTGCCGTGATCGAGAACGAATTTGGAGAAGTCGGTATCGATGACGCGCTTTTGCAGAAGAACACGAAGATGCAAAGCGACGAAGAAATCATCGAGATGATGAATGGTTGCATTTGTTGTACCGTTCGCCAGGATTTGGTCAAAGTGTTGGAGAAACTCGCCGATCGCGTGAAGAAAGGGACGTTGAAGCTGGACGGTATAATTATCGAGACTACCGGCATGGCCGATCCTGCCCCTGTTGCCCAAACGTTTTTCGTGGACGACAACGTGAAAGAATTCGCGCGATTAGATGGCATCGTCACGCTCGTTGACGCGAAACACATCGAACAACATCTCGATGATGAAAAAGATGAGGGCGTCGAAAATGAAGCCGTTGAACAAGTTGCGTTTGCTGATCGATTGTTGCTGAACAAGACTGACCTCGTGACCGAGAAGGACCTCGAAAGAGTCGAGAAAAGACTTCGGGCCATAAACTCGAACGCACCAGTTATACGTTGCACCAGATCGAACGTATCCGTAGATAACGTTCTTAACATCAATGGATTTGACTTGAAGCGTACGCTGGAAATGGATCCCGAGTTCTTGAACACGGACGGCGATCATCAGCACGACGACACAGTGAAGAGCGTGTCGATCGTCGAAGAAGGCAATTTGGACATGGAACTTCTTCACGAGTGGATTGGTGACACGCTTCAAAATAAAGGCGCAGATATTTATCGTATGAAAGGTGTGTTGTGTGTGGAGCATGCGAATCGTAAGTTTCTGTATCACGCCGTTCATATGATTTTCAGTTCTATGTTTGATGAAGCCGAAATGGATCCGAACGAGAAACGAGAGAACAAACTCGTTTTCATCGGTAAAAACTTGGATGCAGAGGAGTTGAAACGAGGCTTCAAGCAGTGCATGCACACTCAAGAGCTCGAACAAACTCGACTCGAGCAACTGCGATTCAACGTCGGAGACCCAGTCGAATGCAATTGTGGTGGCATGAGAAGACCAACTTGGAAAAAGGGGGTAGTCGTCCAAAAACGCTACAGAGACGAATACATGCCGCCTGGTCTCGTTGCCGCGTATCAGGTGAGACTGGACGATTCTGGGGATCTCATTTACGCGCCCGAAGATTTCGACGAAATCATTCGCAAACCGCTCGCTTAATACGAAATATTATCGGTGCGAGTCGAGGAGAGGAAAACGAAGGAAAGAATATATGCGTGCAACACGATGGTGCAAGAATTGCGCGATATCCACTTTTATTACGGTACGAACCATTATATACTTATATATATATACAATACACACACATTCATTTCTGTTGTATCTATCGTACCACGAGCATACTTTTTGCGATGCTATTGTACTATATGGTTTTTTAACGCATGTCGTCTCTCGTCTTCTTCGAGGACTAAGTTACTCCTCGGACAAACCGTCGTCTTCCGGGAAATTATTCTTCAGCGCGAACTTTAAGCACTCGTGTTGCTTGTACATTCGAGCGACGCGCAAAATGTGGCCGTTAAGAGGAGCGTTGTGTTCGTATAAAATTTTTAAACACTCGCAATGACCGTTTCTAGCAGCATTCACTGGTGAGTGGGCACACACAGGACAATTGTTTTCGAAACACCACTCCAATACTTCTTTATTCCCACCCAAAGATGCTAACGCTGGCGTGAGACTGTCCCATGGGCAGTTGAGATCGTTTCTGAGAAATTTGAGCACCTCGAGGTAACCGTGAAGCGCCGCTTCCGAGCACGCGTCTTCATTCAACGGGCATCCGAGTTCGTATAGACGTTTCAGGGTATTGCAGCTTCCCGATTGCGCGGCGTAAATACACACCTCTCGGGACCAAGGAACGCCTATTTTATGCAAAAATTCGACGCATTCCAGAGATCCTCCGAACGCTGCGAATGCCATCACGTCAGCCGTCATCTTACAGTTTCGTGAAGCGCAGTATTTCAAGATGTTCAAGTGACCGGCTTCCGCTGCGGCGCATGCCGTCTTCTCGCTCCACTCCACCTCAGCCTCTTCTCTCAAAAACTTCAAACACTCGATGTGGCCATTGTGTGCCGTAAACGCAACCGTATACTCGTCGATTGGACACTTGTGTTCGAAACAATACCTGAGCATGTCCAAATTTCCTAATTCCGCCGCGGCGCTCGAGAACCACTTGTCCCACTTCAATCCTCTCTCCTCTCTCGCCCAGCGAACGAAACGCATATCGTTCATTTCCGCTATTTTGCCCATAAAGTATTCCTCGCCGTGTTCTTCGACGCACGTGGATTCCTCCAGACATAACCTCAACGTCGAAATTGACGAGAGCTCGGATAGTTTCAACTTTGTCTTTGATAACGGCGAGACGACACCGCTTTCTTTTTGGTCGTTTCTCTTTTTACTACTTGGAGTAGTCTCGTTCTTCAACACTACCTCTCGACACTTCCTGTTCGCGCTCATGAGAAACTTCTTGTCCGTGTCGTTTAAAAAGAGGGCTATTTTGGAAAAGATGTCCTCATTTTCGATGGCTTCCCAAAGTGGGGTCGGTTTCTCGTCGTTGAAAAGCGCCAAAGAAGAAGAAAACGGCGGCGGTGTTTCCGGATCCGATGATGCGGAGTAATAATCTCTCTTCAAAATGGAAAATTTCTTTTGCTTCTTACTCCCATCTCTTTCTTTCTCCAAAGCCTGCTCTTTATTAATCTCCTCTTTTCCTCTCTTCTTCATCTTCTGCCATTCTCGTCCGGTGTTCATCTCTCGTCGTGTCGTGTCGCGTGTGTTTGAGACAGAGAGAGCACGCGCGTGCGTGTACTACATATGAATGAATATTTTCCCCCGGCACTAAAATTCTTTGAAATTGGTGTGCCCGGCACAAGGCGTGTGCCAAAAAAAAAGGATTGCCGGGAAAAAGAAGAACAAGGAGAGGGTTTACGGTTTAGGATGAGGAAAACTTTTTTTTGTGTGTGGATGTGAGGAAAAAAGTTGAAAAGACAAATAACAAAGAAATAATTGTGTGCCCGGGCGTTTCCTTTACTTTTGTTCGCAAGAGAAATGGCTCGCGCGCCTCCGCCGCAGAACACGAACAAGAATCTCGGGCGTATTCCTTATCATTATATGCCGGAAAAACGGGGAGGCAATAACAAAAGCGCTTCCGTCTCTCGATGCACAGACCACGACACGTTTAAATTCAACTGCTCGGAACCATCGAAAGAGAACCCGAACCGACCGTGCGGGAAAGGATGCTGCCACCACCGAAATCCGAACAACAGGAAGAAGTTTATGAAACGGAGATCGTGCAAAGAGTGTAAAAAGAATGGGGAAGGCGGACAAGACTTGTGCGATTTGCACTACGTGGATAAACGGTCGTGCAAGATTTGCGCGCCGAGATGCGAGGAACACGGAAAAGTGAAAGCAATGTGCCGATTGTGTCGAGTGGAAGAGGCGAACGCGGTGATGAATTTGACGAGTTTAGGCGCGGGAGAAAGGGAGAAGATACAGATGATGCGAAAAGAAGAAGATACAGAAGAACGACTGCACCACCAACAACAAAAGCGAGCGAAGACAGCGAAGAATACTGATACTACCATCGAGAGGAGGAAGAGTTCTAATGCGAAGGCGACGAAAACGACGTCACACTCCTCGGCCGAGCCCGTTGAAATCATATCGGTGTTCGAAACGATGCAAACGTTGAGAAGACCGGAGCCTACGATTGGAGAAGTCGAATGGATTTCGGAGGACTTGACGACGACGGCGAGAGTGAAAACTATTTCCAAAGCGCATCCAGACTTTACCATCGATTTGTGTCGAAAAGAAGGACAAGAAACGCAAGCGCTCGCGACGCGCCGCCTGAAAGAAGGCGAGAAGAACGTCGCGATTTCGTACACGGAGAAGGATTACGGCTCGTACCAGTATCAGTTGCGAGTGAGAAGAACGTGATAAGTAAAAATTGCGCATAAAATTATTTTGTTGTAAAAATATAATTCCACTTTATTATTTTAAAAACACATGTATATTTTCGCTGCTCGGCGGCGCGTAAAAATAAAGAACACGTTCTTACATCAAGAAGTAAGCCGCAAACCCAGCGAGACCGAGTACGAACTTGGATGACGACGCGATGACGCTCGGTGCCGGCGAACACACGGAGGTATTGAGCGTAAACGCCGCCGATGCCGTGTTGCAAAGATGACTCTCGCATTTTTCCTCGTAATCGTGCAAGCCTTTCTCCAAATCCGTCGGCAATTGATTCTCAGCGCACGTGTCGTGGTACATGAGCATCTTCTGAAACCTTGTTTTACATTCGTTGCTCGAGCAATCGTCATTACAATTATTACTTCCCATTTCGGCGACGATGTTTCCGTCGGTGGTCAAGACATTCGAACAGTCGACTGCTGGGCAGCTTGACAGATCCGAATCGAACTGTCTTTTGACGTGGCAATCTTCGTAATACGCTTCAAAATCGTGAAGCTCATGCTCGACATCATGTGGGATCTGATCGTGAGCGCAGTGATCGTGGTGCGCTTGCATGACGTAATAGTTGCTCTTACACTCGGCCGAGTTCGCCTCGGTTTTGCACTCGCTGTGTTCCTCGAGGTAATCCAACGCGGCCTGGGTTGTCGTCATCGCCGTATTGCAGTCGATGGATAATCCTGCAATACATTGGCACGGCTCGTGGTCGTCGTGGTCGTGGTCGTGGTCGTGGTCGTGGTCCTCTTCAGCACGAGTTGAGGAAAAAAACGCGGAGGAGGAGGCGATGAGGGCGGCGGAGAGGAGGAGTTTACTTTGTTTTCTGGGCCTGTCGTTTTGATAGTTGAGAGAGAGGAAATTCTAAGGGGTTCAGAATTTCGACAAAAAGGGAAATTTCCCCCGAGCCGACCGATCGACGACGGACGGACAACACACGCGCAAAGAGGGTACCTCAACCGACGAGAAACGATGACGCAGATCGAGATTTCGTCGTCGCTTTTCCGTTTTCTTCTTCTTCTTCTCTCGAACGAAGGCAAAAAAGAAGAAGACAAAGAAGAAGAGTTTTTTGCGGCGCACGAGTGCCGAGAAAACAACAAACAAACGATCAAAATCCAGGAATGCGAGACAGAAAAGAATAACGATCCATCGCGAAGAGAGAAGACGCACGTGATGGCTGGCATGCTTTCCGACAGTTGGCGCGCGCGCGCGTGTGTGTGCTTTTCTATCGACGAGTGATAGAGCGAAGGTATATAAAAAAGAAGTGACGCAATTTCATTCTGTCCCAAAAGGGATCTCGGCAAGAGACGACCGAAAGATCCTGAGTGCACGTCATTTAAAAAAAATAAACTCCCCTTTTTTGGACTAAGAGTACCTCTTTTAAGTGCATATGGTCCTATGTATGCATCCTAAATTATAGACCAATCTAAGTCCGTTTTCTAACTCTGATACCCTAAAAATAGTATTCAGTTTTGCCGGTTTGTTTTGGGGCTATATTGAAGTTGCCATTATTGAACGAGCGCGCGCGCGCGATCTAGAGAGATCTGCGGGCGTTCTTCGCGCGTAACGAAACACACGCGCTCACGGAGTGATAGAGAGAAAGAACGCGTATACATCACGCAATGTTTCGAGTCTTCTTCTTCCATCTTACTATTCTTTTCCCTGCGATCTTTACTACGATCATCTTCCCATCACTAAAGGCGGCGATGATGGTCGAAGCTTCCGACGACCCACACAACGTCGACTGTAAGTGTAAATGCGACGAAGGAGAGACCTATGAACTGTTCGTCGGAGACAAGAGCTTGTGCACGAAAGAGCAATGCGAACAGAAAGTGTCGGAGTGTACGACCGCCAACTCGGCAAAGTTCGTCTCATGCATGTGTTGGTGCGGCGGCGATGATGGTGGCTTGCATCGAAATCTGTTCGCCGCCGAGCGCGCGAGCGAGTGCACGGAAGAGACGTGCGCGAATGAGTTTCCCAACGAATGTCCCGTACCTGCATCGGAAACGTCCACGAACGAAAACTTTCCGGTTTTTTTGGACTGCTCGTGCGGGTGTCGAAATGAAACTAGTAGTTCCGACGTGGAATACAAAAAGCGTTTGGTCAGCGATGGATCCGCGACGAAGTGCTCAGAAAAATGCAAAAATGTGATGAAAGACGAGTGCACAAGCGAAACACATATCGTGTCGGAATATACCGGTCCGTCGAGGATGAGCTACGATTGCGAATGTGGATGCGATGCGAACGTTTTTGAGATTATGGTTGAAGACGCGTCAAAGTGTACGGAAGCGACGTGTAGGGAGAAGCAAACCTCGTGTAAGAACGCGAACGCGGTCGAGGCAAAGTACATGGATTGCATGTGCGATTGTTGTAAAGGGAGCGCGTGTCCACATCTTGTACACAATTTGTTTCGTTCGGGGAACATGGAGAGTTGCACGCGGACGACGTGCTCAGAAATGTTCAAAGACGTGTGCCCGGAACCCACGGGACCGTCGAACGACCAAAACTTCGCCACGTATCTCGATTGCAACTGTCAGTGCGTCGGAGCAAGTGAAAATGAATACACTCGGATCTCTGTGGGTTCTAGAGATGCGTGCAATACGGAGCATTGTAGAAGTTTGCTCTCGACGAACGCGTGTGAGAACGGGATGGAGGTTGTGGCGCACTACACCGGGTCAGCGGGCGGCTCGAAAGCGGCCATCGCGTTATCGCGAGAGGAAGCGGCTGGCGTAGCCGTCAGCCTCACGCTCGTCGCGTTAGCATTATTGTTTTTTTTCGGTTACCGATGTTACCAAAGACGTTACCGAGGGTATCATTGGCATGCGTGTGAACACGATGATGATGAAAGCGGCGTTACCTCGCTCCGGCAGAAGCACGGGTGCGAATTGTGCGCGAATACCAACACGAACGACGAGGACGAGGACGATTTAAAAAAGGTTGCCGTTGTCGTTTCCAAAAGGGACGCCACCGCTGCCGCCGCCGCGCTACCAGGAGGAGACAAAACGCAGCCGTACACGGTGAATTTGTAGAACTATTTGTGTTGATTGAAAAGATAAAATACCACCTAGGTACAATACCATGGTACCACAAAGGATAATAAAAACGTTAGCCGTTAGAGATGAGTTAAATAGACATCAAACGCGTGCAGATTATTCAATATGGCATATTCTTACACTATATATTACAAACGAGGTAGTCTATTTATATTCCACCATGTTCAACACGTACGTATGTATGTATCAGGGAACTTTTTCTTTTTTGCTTTCTTTCTTTACTCGGACGTAAAAATCCATTAGCGTGTAATATGATAACGGTTAGGTGAAGGTCAAAAACACGAGAGGAATAACTAAATTATCGAGCGCCGATTCTTCTAGCGTGCATTCCACGAGCGCCCCGGCTAAGCTTGCCATCGCTAAGTTGTATTCACCTTTCTCCGATACGAGAAGGGAAGCTGCCGTGAAGGTGGAAACGAAGAACGCGAGAAAGCCTTCAAACGTTTTTGTACTCGTATCGCTTATTCTGAATCTCCCAAACTTACTCCCTACTTCACATGCGAACGTATCTCCGATGCCGATCGATATTAATCCGGCTAGTGGCCCTATACTTCTTTTTCCATAACCCCTACGTAACCACAATGGAGCAGCCATCCCAAGAAGAAGGGAGGAATGACTCAAAACAACAACTTCATCGCTTCTTTTCTTCTTTTTCTCCCACGCAAAAATCAAACGAGTTATATTGCTCCATCGCTGACTCACACGCAAATATTCTATGGAGCAAAATAGCACTAAGCACGTTGCAAACGCAACAGGAATGAGTATTTGCCCGTAATCATCTCTCCAAAAGTGCATCGGTAATCCAAACATTACGACGGCAATTGCATGAAACATTTTTCTTCCGCTTAAAATTTTCTCTTTTCTAATTCGGCGCCTGACGAGTACGAGTGAAGAACACACACCTGCAAACCAAAGCGCGGCTAATCGAGAGAGATTGAAAACAGTTAAAGTCTCTCTCGTATTATTACCTCTTATTTGTGAAAATAATGCATCCAAAATACCCACGCTAAGAAACATCTCGAGCATGAACATGCACCCCAAAATATATCGATGCGATGTCGTCGTTCTCAGCGTTAAAAGGGAAAAACTTAACCAACACGAAGCAACTAAAAATGCCGAAACTAATACTCTCTCATGCGCTTCAATACCTTCACTCCATGGAAGCCATGTAATGCCTTTATGTGTAAAGAATACATCATAAAAGACAGAAACAGACGCGATTGAGAGTCCTTGCATACAGAGAAATAAAACGCCGAGCTCTGTCTCGTCGTTCCCGCTGATATTTCGCGCCAACATTTTTGCGAGGGTACATATCGGGTCGCATCTGCTCATCTTCCAAGTTCCTACTTTTATCGTTCTCATTCTTTGCAGTAGAACAACATATGAGAAGGAAGAAATGAGCGAACCATATTTTAACCACAAACTCGACGACGATTGTAATATAAGTAACCATGGAAGAGTTAGTGCACCATACGCATCGCCCGAACGTAGCGGTACACGTGAAAAGCACCCGATGCTGATTGTTAACGCCACGAGAAGTCCTCCCGCGATGATGATGTGAAGTCTATTGTTGTCTGTATCAAACATAGCTTTGTTTACCACAATAAAAATCGTCAAGAAGAAACATACGGATTGGTGATTGAAGGAAACTCTCATGCTCTCTCTCTCTCTCTGCTTACCCTTCGCGTTAAAGCTGTCCGGACATGAAGAAGTGAATTTTTTGTAAAGTGTTTTTTTTAGGGGGAGGGGCATATACATACCGTTATTTTTCTCTCCATACTTACTTAGTAATACCACCCGGTACCACAGTACCAAGGTGGTACCACCTAGGTACACACACACACAAATAAAAAAGGAATGATTGACGACGAAAACAGCGAATTTTACGAGCAGTGTTTCCACCGCTTGAATCACATGCCGTGGTTGTATGACATCGAGAAACACAAGAAGTTTGCAAAAGAGAGACAATCGAAATGGCAAGAGAAGTTGATGGCCATGGAAACCATAGAAATCAAAGGAGAAGACACGTACATATCTGACGAAAACGTTCACATTTTTGCAGAAAGAGGAAGAAAAGTTGTGATTGAGAAGAACTGTCGAATTGCCAGTGGGTGTTTTATTCACGGTCCTTGTGTTCTCGAACAAAATGTTGGTTTGAATCAAAATGTCCACTTAGATGGTGGTAGTGGTAAAGGAATACGCGTCGGAGCGTATACTCGAATAGGACCATCGACGTCTATTTTCGCTTTTAACCATACCTTTGACGATAGCGAGATACCCATTCGGTTACAGAAGGTCAAGTCGAAGGGGGTAACTATAGGGGAAGATGTTTGGATAGGCGCGAATGTTTCTATCGTCGACGGGGTCGACATTGGTTCACACGCCGTCGTAGGCATAGGATCCGTTGTTACGAAGAACATTCCTGGATGGGAAATATGGGCTGGGAATCCCGCGCGAAAAATAGGAAAAAGAAGAGTGAATAATAATAGAGACCGTTTAGGATTATAGCAAAGCGTACTTAATGATAAATTTACATCAATTAGATATACACGTACCCAGGCCTCTCGTATCTCGGAACGCGTCTCTCACTTTTCATGTACTCCCCCAACGAAGTTTCGTTTTGTTCTATGTGTACCAAAAATCTTTCTAAATATTTCAGATTGAACCTCTCAGCGATGTCAAAATCCGTAGATTCTTCCCTGAAAAGCTCGTGTGTCGTTTCAAAAAGAGCGACGTCGCATAACGATAGCTTATCCCCGACGAGGTACATCGACGACGACTGTTTTTTCTCTAATATTTCGTCAAACACGCGAAGAGATGCGAGAGAACGTTGTGCAGGGCTAAACGAATTCACGCGGTGCATGTCTTGAAATCTCGGCGTTTCGTTCATTTCTTTCCCCGTAATCGCAAGCAAACGATGGATATCAAAGTGTTCGCCTTGATGAGTCAATCCGTTGTTCCGTATCGTCGACCAGTGTTGTTCGTAGACTTCATCTATTTTAGCGCGTTCCTCTTCGTCTCGGCCGAAGAAGCCAAGTTTTTGCGCGAGGTACCGAGCGATTGGTTTTTCGTGTGCCAAGTCCTTCGTTTTCGTTTCATCGTAGTTTTTTAACGTCGGTGTTTTTCCATACGGCGTACTTTGTTTCACTTCAGACCACGGGACGAAACCGACCAACTCCAACGCGTACTTACAGTTAGCCGCCTCCAAAATCATTCTTGGTACTTCTATTCTATTCCTCATGGGCATATATTGTAAGCGAAACTCGCAATTACTTTCGTCGTCTTCACCTTCAGTGCAATTACACAAAAGCGTCTGATGCAATGTCGTGCTCCATAGATCTTTCGAGTCGTATAAGTGTGCGCGCATCTCCTTGGCGCTTATAGTTGTCGTGTTATTGTTGTTATAAGACACACACAAAGGAGTAGTAGAATTTCCATCGAATCTGTTCGTTTTCCTCCCCCTCCTCCTCCTCCTCCTCCTCCTCCTATCTCGTGACGTAGTTGGTGCGGAAGAGAACGACGAGGTAGAGGCTCTCGCGTTCGCGAATGATCTCGTCGTGTTCATTCCTTTTTTCTACGCGCGATACACGAGTGAATTTTTGCGTCGTCCAAAATATGGAAATAATAAATACTACTACGAGTCGTAAATAGTATTGTAGGTAGTAGTATTTTGACGTCGCGCTTTTACACAAAATCGTGTGATTTGTTGTCACTTGTTGTTGTTGTTGTCATTTGTTTGTTTGTTTTAGCTCCTTACTACTACTAGTACGTACTACCATTACTACTACTACGACGACGACGACAATGATGATGATGTTCTCTAAGAAAGAGATACTTTCCACGACGACGATGACTACCACTACCACTACCACCACCACCACCACCACCACCACCACCACCACCGCGCGACTACAGCATCAACGGGACAAAAGAAGAAGACCACATTTTTGTGTCTCCTCCACGAATGCGTCGTCGTCTTTTCAACAACATACAAGTACAACAGAAAGAAGAAGAGGACAGAGAACTGCTACTTTTGCGGCTTCTACATCCTCATCCTCATCCTCTGATATTGCTGGTAATCCGTTCGAGCAAACCACTCAAGCTGCCTCGGAAAGGCAAGATCTCTTCAACGACATAGCGCCAGTGTACGACCAGTTGAACGACGTTTTATCTTTAGGCTTACACCGCGCGTGGAAGCGAGCGACGGTAAAATGGTCGGAAGCGAGAAGAGGGGATACAGTTCTAGACGTATGCTGCGGTTCCGGTGACATCGCGCAGAGACTTTCGGACCGAGTTGGCGAAGAAGGAACGGTGTTTGGTTTGGATTTTGCGGAAAACCAGCTAAGACGAGCAGCGGAAAAATTGGAAGAGAAGACGCGTCCCATGAGTAACGAAACGAATATGGCGAAAATCACGTGGGTGCAAGGCGACGCTTTGGATTTGCCGTTCGAGGATGACACTTTCGATGCTATCACGATGGGATACGGGTTAAGAAATGTCAGAGATATTCCAAAGGCGTTGTCTGAGTTGAAACGCGTAGCAAAAGGCGGCACAAAAGTCGCTATTCTAGATTTTAACAACTCCAGAGATGAGACGACAAACCAAGTTTCTGGGTTCATTCTCGATAACGTCGTCGTGCCTTTCGCCAAAATGAACGACGTCGAAGCGGAATACAAATATTTAAGGCCGAGCATTGAGAGGTTTCCAACTGGGCCAGAGTTGGTTGATTTAGCTCTAGGAGCGGGCTTTGAAGAAGCGACGCATTACGAACTTCAACCGGGAGGGTTAATGGGGTGTTTAGTCTGCCAGGTTTAGCTTTAAAAAACTGTATTTTTATCATCCCTACTCCGTGCGTTTGGTATTGGTTTGTATTGAATACTTGTGCGTTGCTATAACGTAACGTATATCGTCATTTAAAAATAGGTGATACAAGCGCTTTGCTGCTTTTTCTATAAATATCAATCTTGTTGTATGTACTACAGGAATCTTTCTCTCTTCTTCTTCTTCTTCTTCTTACTTAATCAATGATTTCTTCTCCTCGTTAGTGACGTACCTATCGCCAACTTTAGTGCTCGAGGAATTATCAAAATCCGTGATGGTATCCGTCATTAAGATGTTGGGAACGAAGATGAATGTCAGAGGAATCGCGAGAAGTGGCATGCAAATACCACACACCAATATAAGGTTCGGCAAATTATCCCAGTTGCAACTTCCCGAAGTTAAGTCGGTTTTAATCCCCGCGTAATCCATCGCATACGTTCCGAAAGAACCGCTCAAAGACCCCCCTAAATTTGCAAAACTGGCTAAAATGGCAAACATTGTCGTTTCTAAATTTTTCGGACACATTTTCGCAATCAACACTACCGACGGCATGTACGCCATCATGCCGACGATGGATTCTAACACCGCATCGCCAAACATGTAAAACGCTTTATCGGGAATGCTCAAGTAGTCCAAATTCCATCGCTTTACGATTGCGTAGTCGAAAAATGACCCGAGCGATGAAATTAAGCTCGAAATCCAGAATGCTTTTCGTAAGCTCCCTTTGGAGAAGAAGATGTTGAATAGCCAAATGCCGATGATTCCAGAACATTGACCGACGATGGACGTGTACACGGTAAAATATACGTAGTCAAAGTGTGGTCCGCCACGATTGCATTTTTCATCGACGGTAAACCAATACGTCATCGCTCCTCCGAAAGATACCGATAAAACGGAGGTGATGAATAAGAAAAACGTCGCCTTTGCCAACTGTCTCGGCAAAAAGTAAAAAATCAACATCGACAAAAGCGCGCACGAAATCAAGGTGATGACCATGATCGTAGTCTCATCTAAACCTACGAGTTGGATACCAGCGATGACAACGCAAATGATACCCATTAAGATTGCCATAATGTTCATCGATCTTTTTTCTCGATTCGCTTTCTTCGTGTCTTCGTCTTCGTCGTCTTCGACGGTTTTCTTCTTCTCTCCTTCCTCTTCATTTTCGTCCCCATAATCGCCGTCGTCGATGACAACGTCACCTTTTTTGCTTCTTTTCACTTTCAATTCCGGCAACAAGCCGCTCGCCGAGGTGAGAAAACATTGCACAGCAAAAGGCAACGCCATCCAAAAGAGAAGATGGTAGTTTTCATCTTTAAGCGCAATGTAGGATAACACCGTCGCTAAAATTCCGCCTAAGGTAATGTTGCCCCACACGTACGAAACCATGGACGCAGAATGGTTTGGATTGTATCGCATGGCTTCGGCGTATTTCCCTTCCGTGAGTAAATCCGCGATGGCGACTTGCGCGTTGATGAGCGTCAATCCGGCGATGTAATACAAACCGTTCGATCGATTAAACTTATACGTGGCGATGAAATAAATCGCACACGAACCGACTAAAGACGAGATGGCGATGTACCATCTCTTATTGTACCCAAAAATAGGAATGCCGTCGCTAATCATCCCAATCAAAGGCTTCACCGTCCATGGAAACGACGAGACGATGCCGTATTTTTGCAACTCAATCGCGCTCAATTGCAAGTATTTTTGGGCGTATGGGAGTCCGCTCGACCCGACCAAACCAATCATCGCTCCTTTCACGCCGAACATGACCGAGACGATCATAAAAACCAACGGCCATCCGTAAATGATGATCAGTTTCCTCATGTAATAATAGAACTGCACGAACGGGTTGTAATAGGAAATGCCGCAACATTTCGTCGTTTTATACTCCGTCAGATCGACCAGAACGCGTTTTATGTCTTCCTTTTTGGAACCCTTTTTCTTTCCTCCGCGTCGAAACATCTTTTTTGTTTCGTTCGAACGAGTGGTACGTGTGGTCTCTCTCTCTCTTCGTGTTCTCTATTATGCCACGCGCGTTTGTGATAGTGTGGTCGTGTGATAGTGTGGTCCTGTGGGTAGTAGTAGTGTGGTATTACGGACGTGCGCGGCCCCAATCTTCTGTTTTTTGACAGTCTTTTTGGCATTTTCTTTTTTTCTTTCCCGAGAATTTTTTTTTTTTTTTCACCATCGAGTTTTTTTCAACAACAACTTTTGCAACAACAACAACAACTTGATGAACCATTATTATTACTACTGAACGCTGATTTTGAACACCTGGTGTTGGTAATTGTGTTTTGTTTTTGGCTTTGTGTTTTGTGTGGCACTTTGAAAAAAAAAAAAAGCCACATCCACAAAAAAAAAGGGCCGCGGTAAAGTTTTCTCTATATTATTTTTTTGTGTGTGTCGTGTCAAAAATCGTCCGGAGAGAGATAAAAACGAAGAATACTATAGGGGCCATACTACGTACAAGGTACGACTAAATTGGGGCTGCTTTGTGGTACCATACTCATTTGTGGTACTAAATAAAAATTCGCGCGGTTTTTTGGAATTCAGTTCTCCACACCAAAGAGCCTCAGGAGCCGCTCCCTCCTCCGCGAGAACATAATACGAAGAGAAGTGCATTCTGTTGACGACATCACGAATGGGTGGTGGGTATAAATACCGCGTTGGGACGCACAACGGCGCTTCCTCGTCGTCCAACCCACACGGAGGAGGAGAATCGACGCAGTTGCTCGTCAATGAGAACAGGAGCGGGGAAAGCAGATCTTCCTCGTGGAGTTCTAAAGTCGTCGCGACTTCGGTCGTCACCTTCGTCGGCGTTTCGTGCGTCATGGCTGTTCGACAAAAGATGGATATGTCTAACGTTTCGTCGTCATCTCGCTCTTCTGCAATCGTGCCTGAACCCGGAGTATCTTCGTCGTCGTCATCTCCGACGGACTCACTTTTTGCAAAGACCGCGGGATGGTTCAGAGAATTCTCCGCCAAGGGGAAAAGGAGTGAGGAGAACTTATCGTCCTTGTTAGGCTCCGAACACTACACGTTAAAAGATGTCGCTGATTCCTTCCGACAGTTAGAATACGAGAGAGACAAGATGAGAGGTCAATCGAACAGTCTTCACGTATTCTCTTGGACGCCTCAAGCCGGGTTCGAGATGTTTGATTTGGGACCGACAAAAGAGGCCGCGTTGAAGGACGCTTCCATCGATCGCTGGCAAAGACCCGGATGGACGTTTGATTTCATCAAGAAAGGTTTGCAGACGTACTTTCCAAAACGTTTTGATGGCGTTCACGACACGAGGCCGTTTCGAGTGGTCATTTCGCACGCGGATTACCAAACTATTCCGTGCTCCAACCCAAACAACAACAAAAAATGTTCCAAACTTCCCGCGCCAGTGTTCACTTTTGGGTCCGTCCCGACACACCTCGACCGAAAAATGGAAAATTTGAAGCAAATGCCGACATTTTCCACGTTAGAGTGCTTGTGGGGGCACATGACGGCAAAGACCGAACCCGAACACGGGAAATGTAGATGGTTTGTGCCACAAACTAAATACGAAGGTCACTGCGAAGATAAATCGAAAGAAAACTGGTCATTTTTAGATGCAGGAGAAGTGCAGCTTTGGGACAACGTCCCGTTCAACACGTTGACGCCGAAAGTTGTGTGGAGAGGCGCGGATTATCCGTTCGTAGCCGCGTTTTCGGGCGGTGACTCCGGACAAACCGCCGCTTTGTTCTTCAAAAGAAATGCTCGCTTGCGTTTGCAGGATAAATCTGCCGCGAAAGTCATCGAAACTATTGGAGAACATAACTTGCCGCCGAGATTGCACGCGGCATTGTTGTCGAAAGCCGAGCCAGGCTGGATCGACGTGAAATTCTTGCGACCGAAAGTTATCCCCGGATTTGGCGATATCGATGACCACTATAAAGGATTGGAAACGATCGAGCCGATGACCAAGTGCGAAATGGCGAGGTTCAAGTATCACATCGATATCGGTGGGAACGGTGGGACAACCTGGCAAGGCACGATTGATAAATTAGCCATGCCGGGCTTGCTTTTTCATCACGATTCTGGGATGAAAGATCACTTCCACGACGAGTTGAAACCGTGGGTGCATTACGTGCCGGTCGCGGTGGATTTGACCGATTTGAAAATTAAATACGAGTGGGCAGAACGTAATCCAGATAAAGCGGAAAAGATTGCGAGGAATGGTCAAGAGTGGGTGCGAAACTTTATCAGCGAGAAAGGTATGGAGGATCAAGTGCAGAAATACTTCGTTGAGCCGATGACGGATTACATAGCTAAATATGATGACGATTGCGAAGTGTGCACGAAAGAGCGCATGTCATTCGCCCAGAAAGTGCACACAGTGACAGATGGTTCCATGAGTGCGGCGAAGATGAGTTGGTCGAAACGAAACGAGTTGCAAAAGTAATTCTAATTCTTGAACTTTGATACTACTCGGCAGTTCGTCATCATCATCTATGCGGTGCACGCATCAAAACACTTCTCATCATCTTGTCATCTTGTAAAAACTCGTGAAAATTATATAGCAACAACAAAATGAATAAATAAGAATTTTAATGAATCAACAAAAAATTAAATCTATTTACTTCTTGACGACGCGCATCATCCCGTATATCATCAGTTTGCGTTTAAACGCGCGCTGCATTCGCTCGAGGCATATAATATCACGCAACGTCTTGTACCAAATTTTCGGTCTCGTAAACACGGGAAGAGGATCGTAAACGCCAGCCCAAATCGAGTGCCTCCACGAGACTATCGTTTGTTTTGTCCAATCGTCCAAGGTGACAGTTGCTCCTGGATTACATGCTTCGACGAGTCTTCCGTACTCTTGGATGGAGATGAAATATGGATGCGCCCACTCATCGTACAAAAATTGAAGCTGCGACTTTTCCACTTTTGTCAAAGCTGGTGGCGTCTCGCGTTGACACCAAGTCGCTAGGACCAAAGTACCCCCTGGTTTCAAAACGCGTATCATCTCTTCCACGTATTTTTTCTTGTCTGGCATGTGTTCGCCACTTTCGCAAGCCCAGACTAAATCGAAGGAGTTATCGGCGAAGGACATGTTCAGAGCGTCCATGACTTCAAATTTAGCGTTTGGAATGTTTTGACTTTTGGCTAATTCGTTCGCTCTTTTTGCTTGTTCTTGGCTCAAAGTGATGCCAGTGACTTGAGCTTCGTTGCCAATGCATTTTGATGCCAAACGTCGACTTGCACCTCCAATACCACACCCGACGTCCAAAACTGACGTTACTTTTGATTTCTCCGCTTTGGAAAATTTGAACATTTCGTCCACAAAGTCTTCCTTTGCTTCGATGAAGTCTTTGACCTTATGTCCGAGAAGTGTTCCCGCACCCTTTGCTAAATCTTCGTCGTTATAATATCCTAAATGAATGTGTTCTCCCCAATAATATTCGAGAATTTCTTCTTTCGTCCACGCGTCGTACTCGTTTCCGACTGTATTCTCGCCTTCAACATACGTGCGCGAAGGCGTATCTAAAACGTTTTTGAATTTAACTAAACTGGCAGCTAGGAGGATTCCTCCGAAAGAATACGCCGCTTGCAAGGCGTGGTTAATGTTTCTGCAATATTCAGCGATGAAACTTCGTGAGTTTGCTTGCGCGTGCGAAGGCACCGCGATGAAACCTGCAAACTTTTTGCCCGTCAGCTCTGTCGTCGAAGAAGAAGACGAAGAGAGTTGACCCAAAGCTTCGCTCTGTAAAGTATCGATTGAGAGTGGTTTTAAATTCGAATCGTTTTGCTGTTTCTGCTCGATTTGAATAACATTATTGTTGTTGCTCTTGTTTTCTGTATTGTTGTTTCTGTCCGCGCCTCGTAAAGCTGCCGTTACTGCTACTGTTCCACTTCTTCTTCTTCTTGTTCTTTGTCTTCTTCTATTCTTAGAAAAAGTCGTTAAGATGGGATTCTTTGCATTCGAAGAAGAAGAAGAAGAAGACTGAGGAAAGATAAACGACGGTTGCGACGTTGTTGTTATTTGTAGGAGTGAACGCATTCGTTACGCCTTGATTTCGTGATTTATGATGAGAGACGTCACAAGCTGGTGAGTGATTTATACAAAAGACAAACAGTTTTTGATTTCGAGCGAGCCGTGAGCGGTGAGGACTTTGGAGGAGAGAAAAAAAGAAAAAAAGAAAACACGAGGGCAACAAGAAAAAAAAAAAAAGTGGTAAAATAAATTACACCGTTTCTCTACTACCATACCAGTGGTTGGTACCTTACAAAAGAAGGACAAGTACAGGACTATATCAAACGATGACAAAGAGGAGGATTCATTCTGTTTATGTTCCTTCTTCTTTCCCTTCCTCTTCTTCTTCTTCTTCCTCCTCTTCGCATCACTCGTTCGCGCCTTTGATGCATACAATCTTCTTCTTCTACTTCTTCTTCTTCTTCTTTCTGTCTCCTCCTCCGCATATTTTTGCTACAGCTGAAACAAAAAAAGAAGCTTGTCCTTTACTTGGAGAGAATGCAGGAGCAGCAGCGGTTACGAGAAGTTATGACGATGAAGCAATTAAGCCGCTCATTTCATCGTGCGGAAATAGCATATCGAAGAGCGGCGCTTGTGCGACCTGTGCTTCTGCCATTGACGCTCTGATCTTGTCGAGAATGAACTTGACGAGCGAAGAACTAAAAGAGTTTGATATGAAATCTTGCGCAGCATTTTTCATCCAAAGCGGCGCGTCTGTCAAAACGCTACTTGGCATGAAAGAGTGCAAGAGAGAAGACTCGTCGGCGTATCGTGTACTTTTGAACGAGGAGAACGGGCGAAAACAAAGAGAAGAGGAAGAAAGAAAAGACGAAAACAAAGAAAGAAAAGAGGATAAAGCACGAGATCCTTCAATGTTGTATTGCTTCTTGTTCTTCTGCTCTTTTCCTTTGCTCGATATTGGGATTAGTGAGATGATTGTCCCGTTTTACTTTGCATTCGTATTCATTGCTTCTTTGGCGGTTTTATCTGTATTTTTGTGCAAAATATTTCTCATCCGCCGACGTCAAAGACGACGACGGAAAGAAAAGGGAATACATGTAGATGAGGACGACAACCAGGCGAAAGAGAGAGATTTCAGGGCCATGAATCACAACGACAACACGCGCTGATGTGCCCAAGTCCCTCTCGTTAGTAATTTACAGCTGATGGTGTTGTGTTGTTGGTTTCAATAAAATATATATCCAAAAAAGTATTTCAATACACTCATATGATCTATCGCTGATCTCTCTTATTCTAACAATTAATACGCCTTTTTCATCAAACAAAAAATTACACAAGAATTAGCACCTAGGCAGCGGACTTTTCAGCCTTGGCCTTTTGGAGCTCTTGTTGGATGTTCATCGGAACCGGCTCGTATCTCGCGAGCTTCATGGAGTAGTTCGCTCTGCCCTTCGTCATACCTCTCAATTTGGAAACGTAGTTGAACATTTCTGCCAACGGCACAAAGCACATGACAGTCTTCAATCCACCTGGCTTGTCACCGAGCTCACCAATTTGGCCTCTTCTACTGTTCAAGTCACCGATAACATCACCCATAGATTCTTCCGGGCAGATGACATCGACTTGCATCATCGGCTCCAGAAGTTTCGGTGCGCACTTCGGGATGCCTTCTTTGAATGCAGCCTTGGCAGCAATTTCAAAAGCCATGACTGAGGAATCGACATCATGGAAGCCGCCATCAAATAATGTGGCGCGAACGTCGACAACCGGGAAACCAGCGATGACACCAGTCATCATAGAATCCTTCAAGCCCTTTTCGACACCCGGAATGTATTCCTTCGGGACAGAACCACCCTTCAAGTCAGTGGCAAACTCGAAGCCCGATCCCGGCTCAAGCGGCTCAAACTTAATCTGAACGTCGGCGTATTGGCCAGAACCACCAGATTGTTTCTTGTGCGTGTATTTGATGCTTGCTGGCTTGGAAATAGATTCTCTGTAGTTCACTTGCGGCGCACCGACGTCAGCTTCAACCTTGAATTCTCTCTTCAATCGGTCGACGATAATTTCCAAGTGCAATTCGCCCATACCTTCGATGACAGTTTGGTTCGTCTCTTCGTCGCGAGTGAAGTGGAAAGACGGATCTTCCGCAGCCAACTTAACCAAGCCTGTAGACATCTTCTCCAAATCCGCCTTAGATTTCGGTTCGATGGCAACCTTGATGACTGGATCCGGGAATTCCATTCTTTCCAAAACGATTGTTTTGTCGCTATCACACAAAGTGTCGCCAGTCGTGGTATCTTTCAAACCGGCAATGGCGATGATATCACCAGCTCTGCACGCTTTAACGTCGTTTCTATCGTTCGCATGCATCTCCATCATACGACCAACACGCTCTTTCTTGCCCTTGACGGAGTTGTATACGTACGATCCACTTTCCAAAACACCAGAGTAGACTCTAACAAAAGTCAATGTGCCAACGAATGGATCTGCCATGACCTTGAAGGCCAAACCCGAGAACGGTTCGGCATCGGACGGCTTTCTCGACATGGCTGTTTCGGCATCGCCTTCCGAAGTACCATTGACGTCTGGCAAATCAGTCGGCGCCGGGAGGTAATCGAGGACGGCATCCAATAACGGTTGCACACCCTTGTTCTTAAACGCAGAGCCACAGGCAACCGGGACAAAGTCCAAGTTGATGCAGCCCTTACGGATGCACTTTTTCAAATCTTCGACGCTCGGTTCTTCGCCTTCCAAGTACATCATCATGATATCTTCATCTTGCTCGACCGCTGTTTCGATGAGTTGGGATCTCATTTCCTCGCACTTTTCCTTCAAGTCATCCGGAATTTCTTGGTATTCAAACGAGGCGCCGAGTTCTTCACCGTTCCACACAATGGCTTTGTTTTCAACCAAGTCAACAACGCCGGCGAATTCTTCTTCGGCACCAATCGGAACTTGGATAACGAGCGGTTTGGCACCTAAGTTCTTGACGATCATGTCGACAGTTCTGAAAAAATTAGCGCCCATTCTGTCCATCTTGTTGACGAAGCAAATTCTTGGGACGCCGTACTTATCCGCTTGTCTCCAAACAGTCTCAGATTGCGGCTCAACACCGGCAACAGAGTCAAAGAGGCAGATGGCACCATCCAAAACTTTCAAGGCACGTTCAACTTCTAAAGTGAAATCGACGTGTCCCGGAGTATCGATAATATTGATGCGGGCATCTTTCCACGCGCACGTCGTCGCAGCAGAGGTAATAGTGATACCTCTCTCTTGTTCTTGTTCCATCCAATCCATGGTGGCCGCACCTTCGTGGACTTCACCAATCTTGTGAGATTTACCGGTGTAATACAGAACACGTTCGGTGCAAGTAGTTTTACCCGCATCTATATGAGCCATGATACCGATGTTACGGTACTTCTCCAATGGCACAGTGCGCGATTCGCCATCGTCGCCTTTGGCACGAACAATGAGGTTCTTTCTCGCAGAGACTTTCTTTGAGGCGCCTGCGCGAAGCTGTTATGTTATATTTTGTGGTGACAGAGAAAGAATAGTATGACTGGTTAGTCCTTATGATGAAGAGTTGCAAAGTTTTGTTGCTCTGCGACGCGAATAGTTACTATGCACGTCCGTTCCCGTCGTGCCTATCATCTTTCTCGAGAGAAGATAGATTCGCGAGTGACGGCGAAAGGTGAAAATAAAAAGATTATTGAACGAGAGTTGACATGAGCGTCCATTGGAAAGAACTGAACCATCATAATTCTCGTGCAAAACCATATTTTGCGTTCGAAAATGTAACTTTCAGTTTAAAGCGCACGTCGGGAAGACCTCGTCGCGTCGATGAAAACTTTGCGTTTTTATCTTTTCCTCGCAACGTGTACGTCATTCCTCTCTTTCCCTCAAAAATTTGAGCAAGCACTTTTTCCGCCAAAATTTTAAGACAAAAAAATAACGACAACATACCGCCGAGGCATTGGTTAACACTCTGGATGAGCCAAGCGCTTGAGACATTTTGATTTTTGAGCGAGTAAATGTGCGACGAAAAGTGACGCCCGTGGCTCGCGCGGGATACTTTTTTTTCTCTGACTTTTCAGGAAAGAAATTTCTTCCTCCTCGCCTTTTATTTTTCTTTTTTTCCCTCAACCTTGGACATTACGGCTGAGCCGAAGGCTGACGGCCACAGGACCTCTTTGATTTTTTCTTTCCCTTTTCCAAAAAAGAGTCAAAAAAGAGTCAAAAGACAAAAGAGCATTTTAGCAGTGAAAAGAGAGAGATGACATCATCACGTCAAACAAAACGGAACATTTCATTATTGGAAAAACCGTGCCAAAAAAAAAAGAGAACAACGTCGTCATAATTCTTCTTCTTCTTCTTCTTCTTCTTCTTGCTTCAACTTAAACAACGAGAATGTTTACGCTCGCAGCATCCGCAACCGTCGTCGCTGGACGTATCTCTTCTTCAGCCTCTTCCTCTTCCTCTACATCATCCTCTTCTTCCCCTGGTTTGCTCAGGCAGAGTTCAAAGAATAATTTTTTCGTTTCGTTTCAACCTTCACAAGAAAAGCAACTCAAAAAACGAGGCGAAGGCGTTGTCATCAGAGCAACGGAGAACGAGGAAGATGAATACATGTTTAAACCGACGGCGAACGCTGGAGGGAAAGGCGGTGTGTTGGATCGCAATAATCCTTTGCTCGAGGAGAAATTTGCAATCATAGGCGACGGCGAATACGAGTACGTTTTTGTTCTCTAATTTTAATCTTCTTTGCCATCTTCTTCTCTGTGTCTTGTTCGTGTTGAGAACGTCAAATGAAAGAGAAATACCACCACCATCATTATATCATAACTGACCAAAGCGTTCTCTCTTTTCTCCGTAACAAACAAAATAGATGCCAATCGTGCATGTATCAATATTCTCCTAAGAAAGGGGACGACTTCTATCCAGTCTCCGCTGGAACACAGTTTAAAGACTTGCCAGAAGATTGGAACTGTCCGGTGTGCGGAGCGTCCAAGTCAAAGTTTAAATCCACCGGCCGACAAGTCGCTGGTTTCGAACAAAACCAAGGCTACGGGTTCGGAACGAACAGTATGACTGAAGGTGAAAAGTCGAGGTTGATTTACGGTAGTTTGGCTTTGTTCTTCGTGTTCTTCTTGGCTGGGTATTTCTTAGAATAAAAGAAATAAAATATAAAGAGAGAGGCGAAAGATTTTCATCCATTGCTACGAGTGATTACTGTCGTTAATTATGTACTGCTCGTTCAAATCTATTTACTTCCCTTTGAAACGCGGCGTCATGTTCGTGTGCTCGTTCATGCGCGCTGTAATAATATTAATTGCTACTCGTACCTACAAGTACACTTTAAAATACGTTTTCCACTCGCACGAATACACAACAAATCGAGATCTAAAAAAAAAAACGAGACTTTCTACGTCTGATGATTATGTTGAAGACAACAACTCGTCTACGACGACGAAGCGCTGCTGCTGCTGCTTCACCCGTGTTCTCATCACCGCTTTTTTCCTTCTTAATCGTCGTGTTGTCGTTCGCAGTAACTGCAAGAACAGCAACAAGGATAACAAAAATAGTCGAAGCAGCCGATGCTTCAACCTTCTCGTCTTCCTTCGCAGCCATGTCGGAGATGAGTATGTCGCACGTGCAAAAAGCCATCGACGAACTGGAAGAGAAACGAAACGAAGCGATTGAATACACGACTGAAAATAGAAAATCTTTAGATATAATCCCAGAGGCGGACGATTTAGATCAATTAGAAAGAGAGGAAGAAGAAGAGTCCAGTTCAGTGTCCGTGTTGTTGGGTGGACAAATCAGCGAGCTGGCGTTAGCAAGCGTGAAGAAGAATACGAAACCGAAACCGCCAACGTTTGGAAGTTGTTCTTCCACGTCTGACTGTAAAGGAGACCGAATGTTTTGCATCGACGGTAAGTGCAGATGTCCAGTGTTCTTCCCGGATGGAGAGAATTGCGACATACCGAGAGAGCCAGAAGATGGCGACTGGTGTTTGACTCCGCTCAAAGAGTGGCCTAAAGCCGGGCCCAAGTACAAGAAGAATAAGAAAGTGTTGCACGACTTCAGCACGTGCGCGGTTGTAGGGTCCGCAGGAACGATGCGAAACTCAAATTTGGGTGGTGAAATCGACGCTCACACCGCGGTATTTCGATTCAACGAGGCGCCGCACAACGGCTATGAGAAGGATGTTGGTTCGAAGACGACGCTTCGATTTCAAAATCGCGACCGATCGGGATTTGCAGAGAAGGATGGAGAAATTTGCGTCGTTCGCGAAGGGAAATGGTACAAGGGACAAAATTCGAAAGGAAGGTGTAGATTAGAACAAATGCCGGACAAGGTGGAAAAGTACGTGGATGGACACTGGAAAGTACACAAAACAAATGCGCCGAAAGATGTTGGGCGACCATGGATGAGTAACGGGATGGCGGGCATCACGTTTGCCATGCATATGTGTGCACGAGTCGACGTCTATGGCTTCACTTTTGGTACTGGGTATTATTTCAAAAAGTATTTCGGTAAAGCTAAAGATTGGGGACGTCCAGGTGGATTTATTCGTCCACCAAGCAAAGGTTTAGCGAACAGACACTCGTGGATAAAAGAGCGAGAGTGTTTATTGAAGTTGTCAGAAGAGCTTCCAAATTCAGTCGTCGTGCACGAGTCCGCTCAAAAAGGCGGCAGAGGTGGTGGTTTTGCACATTCAACGAAAGGACGTCGTTTGCTGTTGAACGGTACAGAGACAACGCACTGATGAAAAACAAGTAGCAAGCTCATATTTGTGAGTACTTTCATTAGAGATATTAATTATAACAAAAATATGTGGGTACGTGGTAACAGGGGACGATACCCTGTACCATGGTATGGTACCACACAATAATGCATGCATTTAGAGCTTCAATAACTGAATCGTGATATCATCGGTGGAGCCACACTTCACCGCAGCGGCGATGAGTTCTTTGGCAACGGTTTGCGGGTCAGCAGTCGTCGCGTTCAACATGTCCGCAATCTTTTCGTTCGTCAAACCACCACCCCCGCCTCTGACTTCATTCTCAAACAAACCGTCCGTGGCGCATAAAAGCCAAGTGTCTTTCTCCGTGAGTTGTTCAAAAGCGCAATCCGGTTCCGCGTTCAAACCAAAACCAGACCCATAATCGGCATTCTTTTCCCCAATGCCTTCGAATTTCCCAGAAGTTTTCAGAAAAGCATCGCCAAACGCTCTAGAAAGTGCTAAAACGCCGCCAACTCTCCATGTTCCATTCGTAAACTCAACCATCGATTTTCTCAAGTTCGGGTTTCCCCTATCAATTCTCTTTCTCTCATTTTCATCGTCCGGAATGTGGTCGACGGAAAGTTGCACCGTTTTCCCGTCTCTGATTAGCAAAACTCTCGCATCCCCGACGTTTGCCGTGCACAATTTATTGCCATCAACGATTGCCGCTAAAGCCAAGGTACTGCCGCACTTGGCACCGCCGATACCGCGTTCGCCGAAGGATGCCCAAAAACCTTCCGGGGGCGCAATGCACACTTCGTCGCACTCTATGCAACTTTCTGTCAACGCTTCCAGTGGAAATTTATCTGGGTTCATGTTCTTTGTGATTGTTTGATGTAAATTTTTGGAGAGCCAATCCGAGACGGCATCGCCTCCGTGACCATCAAAAGCAGATATGATTACCGAAGGCTTCCCTGGTTGCGGACTTTGGTTGAACGTCGCCGCTAATCTGTCTTCGTTGTTTTTTCTGACCGTGCCTCTGACGGTAGCAGAACCTAGGTTCTTCTCCGAGTACGACGTCGCCGCTTTGACAACGAAGACGCCACCAACCTTTCCGTTGAAGTTGTTCGTGTTGTTGAGAGAAGTAGACGTCGTCGTCGATTGTAATCTCAACGACAAAGAAGAAGAAGAAGAAGAAGAAGAAGAAGAAGAAGAAGAAGAAGAAGAA
>MDSZ01142144.1_pt1 | contig 34380 bp, 20 predicted proteins | sample 811201 | NCBI WGS metagenome assembly MDSZ01 (sample SAMN05326647, study PRJNA326480) | marine metagenome | isolation source: seawater | place: Indian Ocean: North | collected 2010
CAAAAACGTCGTTGTCGTCAGCGTTTCGTTCCTGAATATGGAGCCCAGTTCGATTGAAGGCAGCCATCACTCCATCACTCACGTTCGTTGCGAGGATATGAAGGCACGGTTTTTCCGGGAGTTCAAAAAGCCGACGATCACCAAAAAGAAACCGGCGATAGTAACTTTCTAGAATCGCATTTGCCGAAAAACCAGGAAGTTCCATCTTCAGGCATCGTGCGACTGTCTGAAAAGGTGTCATCAGGGGAAGGCGTCGTACGATGTGATTCCTCACATCAAATTGAATGAAACGGATCAGCTCACTTGCGACCTCATCAAACTGCTCGTCAGATCCATTGTAACGATCCCAGTTCAACGCCAGATGTGCACCAAGAATGCTCCCTCCTGAAACAGAAGCAATGTCGGTCACAGACTCTAGAACCCCCGCATCTCTGAGATAACGAACAACTCCCATGTGATAGAGCGTGGCACGAAAGCCACCACCTGAAAGCGCTAGACCAATTCGACTTGTCATTGCGATGCTGGGAGGGTGAAAGGTGTGAGGTTGGATGGGCATGGCCTGCAAGACGGATTGACAGTCCACTCACGTATAGTTTGCACCAGTAGGCTTCTTTTCTGCAATTCCACTGCGGGATGGAATATTTTGTTGTGTCTGCCTGTAGTGACGCGGTGCCTGCCCAATTTTCTTCTTAAATATTTTGGAGAAGTGATAGGGATTATTAAATCCCAGCGATAACGCAATTTCCTTGACGGGGAGGTCTGAGTTTCGGAGAAGTTTGCACGCGCGGTGCATACGCACGTGAAGACGATATCCATAGGGGCTCTGCCCAGTCTCTCGTCGAAACGCACGAAAAAACTGGGTTCGGCTGATATCAAAGCCTTTTATCATGTCATCGATGCGGGGCGGGGAGTCAGGTTCTTCTTCAAGTACAAGGCGAGCGCGTCGTATGATTTGAGAAAGTCTCGAGTCCGGGGCTTTCGGTGCATGTGTGGCTGTTACTCGAGCGATTAACTCGATTGTTTTGGCTGCGGCAAGCGGTCCGGTCTGTTGGTCGCCATTGCTATTAGCATCATGCAACTCCTGAAACGCACCGGCAATTCCGTCATCAAGCCCACAGTGGAAGCGAGGGTGTGTTGGAGTGATGATTCCGTGTTGCTGAAGGGCTGAGATAATAGCGCCGTGAAAATGCACCCAGTAAAACCTGAAAATAGATTCATTTTTCGGTCGATACCGATGCCACACCCCTGGAAAAAGAAACAGAGCATCGCCGGTTGAAATGCTACAAGTGCCCGTCGGAATGGACTCAAACATTCCTTCTCCGTTGGTCACGTAGAGCATGGCATGCTCGTTCAGAATCAGACCCGCTTTCCATGGACGAATGTCGCCATGGCGATCGTGCATGAGGGGAACCGTTCCGCGGTGAGTATCTGAGGCGTGGTGGCCCGTTCCCGAAACATTGATTCCCCAGTCGCCCCGGATGTACGAGTTGACGAGTGCTGTCAAAGGATCGGTATTTTGTGCCATGAAATACGCCCTCAAACTGCTTGCAATAATGAAATATCTTGTAAAGAAGACCTAAACACAGGGGTTGAGATAACTAGAAACGGTACAAAAAGATATTATATTGGGATGAATCGCCATTGTCCACAAGTGACTTTTCGCGATAACAATGTCATGGGAATCGGGAAATTTATGCAAATGCGCCGGCGTAATTTTGTCTCAGTGGCGGCCTGCTCCGTTGCGGGCGCAGCCGTTCAGTCACATGGGGCAGTTGTCGATGAACCTCGTGGCGAGAATATTTTGCCGCCTGTTCCACAGGTTCCAGACCATGGTTTCTTGTTCTCGTGCAAGTATGGGATGACAAAAGGTGATTCGCTTGTGGAACGTTTGGCTGTGGCACGTGAGGCTGGCATGGATGGCGTTGATTTTGATGCTGCGGCATCAGTGACGCCGCAACAACTTAGAGAGGCTGCCTGTCACGCTGGCGTATTTATTCACAACACAATTAATCATGGTCACTGGCAGCAAACATTGACGAGTCCTGATGTCGAGGTTCGTGAGGTTGCGCGTGGAAATTTGGAGCATTGTATTCGCTGCTCTCATGCTGCCGGGGGTAGTGGAGTGTTAATTGTTGTTGGAAAAGCACAAGATGGTGCAGAAGGACCAGATCGCGCAAGGGAAGAAATCAATCGTGTTTTGCCGCTGGCTGCTATGTTAGGTCAACACATACTTTTTGAGAATGTGTGGAATGGACTCTTCTACGATCCATCTGGCTCACGAACGCAGTCAGCGCGTGAATTTGCTGACTACATTGATAGTTTTTCAAGCCCTTGGGTAGGGGCCTTTTTCGATCTTGGAAATCATGCCCGGTATGGTGATGTTGCCACCTGGGTAAAAGAATTGGGGCCACGAATCGTTAAGCTGGATATCAAGGGCTACTCGAATAAGAAGGCCGATGCTGAAGGGCCATGGAAGGGTTTTGTTGATATTACATCTGGAGATATTGATTGGGCGTCTGTTCGGTCAGCATTGAAGGACGTTGGTTTTTCAGGATGGGTGTCAGCAGAGGTGGGCGGAGGAGATATCAATCGCCTTAAGGTAGTTCTTGACCAAATGAAGCAAGCGCTTCTCGGATGAGTGAATATATTCGAAACAATGAGTGTTCGTGGACAGTTCTAGCCAGTGTGTCTTTGATCAAATTCTGCATGTGTTGATGATATGTTTTTCTTTTTAGCCAGAATGAAGGAGTAATACGATGGAGCATTCGAAACCGACAGTTCACAGCCATCAGACTCGGCGAGTTTTTCTTGGAACTGGTTCGGCTGCTTCCGTTGCAGCCGGAATGATGGTTCATTCTTCAGTACCTGCTGCTGAAGTGCCACAAGAGCTCCGTCTTGGTGTGGTTGGTTGTGGTGGTCGTGGCACAGGCGCAATAAAGAATTCACTCGACATCAACAATGGGGTCACACTGGTTGCGGTTGCTGACTTGTATGAGTCGAAATGCGCTGGGTTGGTAAAAGCCATGTCGAAGGCCCATCCTGATAAAGTGTCTGTTGATGCAAAGTCTATGCATGCCGGGCTTGATGCCTATAAGCGAATCTTGGACGACGCGCGCGTGGATGTCGTTCTTTTTGCAACATCACCAGGGTTTCGTCCCATGACGGTGCAGGCTGCTGTCAATGCAGGTAAGCATGTGTTTGCCGAGAAACCTTCATGTGTCGATGTTGCTGGTTATCGAACCTGCCTTAAGGCTCATGATGCAGCCGTCGCTAATGGCACGGCCATTGTGACGGGTACACAGTACCGACGGCAGGTGAATTACATTGGTGCAGTTGAGCAGATACGGGCTGGTGCAATAGGAGATATTGTCAGTGCGACTACGCGTTACTGTTCTTCTGGTATTTGGTATCGAGAAAGAAAGCCGGAGATGAGTGATGCTGAATATCAACTCAATAATTGGATGCACTTCATCTGGCTGAGTGGCGATCAAATTGTAGAGCAGGCTGTTCACAACATTGACACAGTCAATTGGGTGATGGATGGCCCTCCGGTATCTGCGTATGGATCTGGAGGTCGATTTACCAGGCCTTCAGACAGTGAGATGTGGGATAGTGTCAGTGTTGACTACGAATATCCAGGGAGTCGCATTGTTTCTTTTATGTGTCGTCAGATACCAGGGGCCTCTGGTGAAAATAGCACCGTAATCTATGGCACGCATGGGATGTGTCACATTGGGTCCATGAGTAGTGGTTCTCGGATCACGGACCGAAAGGGTTCTACGACCTGGGAAATGAAGGGAAGCATTGCTGATGCGTACAAGCAGGAGCACAAGGATCTCATTGACTCCATCCGAAGCGGTAAGCCAATTGTTGAGTTGAGGCAAACAGCCGACAGTTCTATGACAGCTGTTCTTGGTCGTGTTGCCGCCTATACAGGTAAACGTGTGACGTGGGACTTTCTGGCAAAAAAATCTGAGATGGATCTCTTTCCGAGTGATCTTTCGTGGAATGGCACGTTACCCCAACCTCAATTTGCTATCCCAGGAAAAACGAAATTGGTGTGAAGTAGATCACTGAAGGTTCATGGTTCAATAGTCGAGGATGTACGAAATGAGTGTGACGGTTTCATCGAATGATGTGGCTCCAATCTATAGTGGTCCCTTGCCTCATGTTCATGATGTTGAGCGTGTGCCCGTCTCGGTATACGAACAGCCGCTACACGCAAGTCAATCGGTTGCCAGAGACATTGCTGACCTTGTGCAGACTCGTGCTGCAGCTGGCAAGAAAACAGTTCTTGGCCTCGCTACAGGAAGTACGCCAGTTGGAGTGTACGATGAACTCATACGCCTCCATCGGGAGGAAGGTGTGTCATTCAAAACGGTCATAACATTCAATTTGGATGAGTATTGGCCCATGCAGCCTGACGCCTTGCAAAGTTACCATCGCTTCATGAGAGAGCACCTGTTTGACCACATTGATATTCCTGATTCGAGTATTCATATTCCCGATGGAACGCTTGAGCGGAAAGATGTTCCTGTGGAGTGTGGTCGCTATGAAGAGCAGATCAAGGCGGCTGGTGGAATCGACCTCCAACTGCTTGGCATCGGTCGAACGGGACATATCGGGTTCAATGAGCCGGGAAGTGCTCTAGAAAGCCGTACGCGTCTTATCACACTTGATAGTGTGACGCGGGCAGATGCAGCGAGTGATTTTTTTGGTGAGTGGAATGTGCCTCGTCAGGCAATAACCATGGGCGTCGGCTCAATTCTTGATGCGCGTCGCGTTATTCTTCTTGCCTTTGGGGAGCATAAGGCGTCAATCGTGCACAGGGCAGTGGAGGAAGAGCCATGCAGTCATGTTTCGGCGAGTGCACTCCAGCAGCATCCAGATGCACGATTTATTTTAGATGAAGCGGCGGCAGCAAAGCTGTCTCGTTTCGAGTCGCCGTGGCTCGTTGGGCCGCTGGAGAGTTTGGGGCTCGAGTGGACGGCTCCTACGATTCGCAAGGCTGTTATTTGGTTAGCACTCAAACTCAAGAAGCCAATACTTAAGCTTACAGATGAAGATTACAACGAGCATGGGCTTCAAGATCTGCTTTCAAATTGTGGGCGAGCTTACGATCTTAACATCGATGTTTTTCGTGAGATTCAAGATACAATTACGGGTTGGCCCGCTGGCAAGCCTGGGACAATACGCCGGGTCCGGGCAGCCGTGGCAGCGGCAGGTGAAAAGTTTCCTCAGCGAATCGTCATCTTCAGTCCGCATCCTGATGATGATGTGATCAGCATGGGGGGCACGTTGATTCGACTTTGTGAACAGGGGCACGAAGTACACGTTGCCTATCAAACCAGCGGAAACATTGCCGTATGGGATGAATCAGCTGATCGGCATGTTGATTTTGTTGAAGAGTTTTGTCAGGCATTTGGCGTGGGGGCCAAGACCGGAGACATTGCTGAACAGATACGAGTGTTCCTCCGAACAAAACACGCAGGCGCGGTGGACATCGAAGAATTGCAGACGGTAAAAGGATTAATTCGAAGAACAGAGGCTCGTGCGGGTGCTCGATATTCAGGTGTGTTACCAGAACGGATTCATTTTCTCGATCTACCCTTCTATGAGACCGGAAGAGTTCGAAAGAAACCAATTGGTGATGATGATATTGCAATAACTGCGAAACTACTCGAGCACGTGAAGCCGCATCAGATTTACGCCGCAGGTGATCTTTCAGATCCGCATGGCACTCATCGGGTCTGCCTCGGTGCGGTTACTGCTGCGTTTAGCCAACTCAGAGATCAGCACTGGGCCCAGCACTGTGAGTTGTGGCTCTATCGTGGGGCTTGGCAAGAATGGGAGCCACACGAGATTGAGATGGCTGTCCCACTTTCTCCGGATGAAGTTGAACGCAAAAGAATGGCGATTTTCAAACATGAAAGCCAAAAAGATCGTGCCCTTTTTCCTGGTCCAACTGATCCGCGTGAATTCTGGCAGCGGGCTGAAGATCGAAATAGGGAAACAGCGCAGCTTTACGACCGTTTGGGATTACCTGAGTATGAGGCGATTGAAGGTTTTGTGCTCTATCGACAGCCCCACGAGTCATAGTTGTTTATGAGTTGTTGACCTGAGGGCCCAATGTCACTGAGGCTGCCGGGGTGGGGCCGAACACTGTTCGCTTTGCAACACTCCACCACCCTGGTTGATCAAGACTGAGGTATGGAGAGTCTTTGGGCAACGTTTGTACAAGGTGGTCATGCGCCGGTTTCAGGTTGTGGTATGGCATGGATGGGAAAAGATGATGGAGGGCGTGATATCGGATGGAAAAAGGAAAGAAAAGCCACGTGAGAGGGTCCCAGCCTGTAAAGTTACAGGAATCGAGGATGTGTGACTCCCATGATGCTATCTCGCCATCGCCTGTGAAATGATGATCTGCCAGTTGACGCATCTGGTTCAGTACGACAGTTGTCAGGGCCAACACATAGAGCAGAAGAATACGGCTGGGAGGATTCACTCCAACCAAGATAAAGGTCGGAATCATAGCTGCTCGAATGAAGCACGGAATCTCCATCATCGTAATAGCTTTCTGATCAAACGAAGTCACTCTTCGTCGATAGCGTGGATTTAGCGTAAGAGAACTTGCTCGCTCAAGTGTCAGTTGCCGGAGCCCTGGTGAGAGAAATGTGAGAGGTACACATAGAAAGCGAAGAAATACCATGATTGGAAATACGAGAATGTGAACGGCATACAGGACTGCGCTTTTCCAGTTTCCAGCTTCAAGTACGTTGGCAACGTATTCGGGATCTTCCGGAGTGCCATACATTTTTGCACTGTGGTGATCGCGATGATGACGGGTGAAAAACGGTGAGGGTGTAAGTGTGACGGCACCAACCAGCAGGTTCCACGTTACTTTGAAAACCTGCATTTCATGATGGCCAAGATGACAGACTTCGTGGATGAGTGATCCGAGTCGGTAGAGCCAAAAAACAGCAATCGGGAAGGCTGCCAGTTGGGGCCAGGATCCCATCGGAGAGACGAGGTACACAGTGGCTGACGTATAGGCAAGAACAAGGGAAACAAGGAAGTCCACCCAATAACGCCATGGTTTCACGGCAAAGTAGTCCGTTTGTGCTTGACGAATTGCACGACGCGCATCACTCACCCATTCAGAGTCTTTGTTTTCTGCTAGGTCCGGAGCAGGCGATGGCATGTCAAATCCTTTTGATGAAATCATTTTGGATGGTAGATAACACCGATCCAGAATATAAGAGCAAAATTCTTTATTTCCGGAAACCCCGCATTCAGATGGTTCGGATAATGCATTCTTCGTCTGACGGTACTTTGGAGGGCATGGTCAAGGCGTTCTGTCGGAGCGAGGGTTCAATTTGCGATTGATACCAAAGTGCTTGTGTAGGAAGAACCGATGTTTTCACAATGAGTGTTTGCAGCCAGTGAATACGTTGTTTTCGAAAGGTGATTCTGTGGTTCCGCGCATCTGTTTTCAGTCCTCAGGAGTTGTCGGTGTTATTAAGCCATATGGCCTTCCCACCCAAGCCCCGCATGGGATTCACTCGGTTGAACAGTGGTTGCGTTCAACGTTGCCCCATGATTCCTACGTTGGTGTGCCTCATCGTCTTGATCGTGCAGTGTCAGGCGTGATGTTGTTTGCGAATACACCTCGGGCAGCTCGTCAGTTGTCTCGTCAGTTTGAGCGACGACAGATTGAGAAAACATATCTTGCCATGACAGAAGTATCTTCGCGTGACGAAGGTGCCCTTGAAGGATCAGAGGCGTGTTTTAGTAACCAGAACTGGCATGATTGGATTGCCAAAATACCAAATGAATCACAAGCCTGTATTTCATCTTCTGATGAAAGGTCTGCTCGAGAGGCACATACTCGAAGTACTCAACTCGGCTTCTTGCCTGGGCCGGGAGAACGTACGGTGGCACTTCTTTGGTTGCAGCCACAGACAGGAAGGATGCATCAGCTCCGAGTGCAGTCCGCTGCGCGTGGAATGCCGATTATTGGTGATATTTTGTACGGTGCACAATACGATCTGATGTCTGATCCACAATGGGATTTTTGGGGTCGCAGTGAGACGCCACGAGAGGCTCCCATTGCCCTCCACGCATGGAAGATAACGTTTCATGATCCGGACACAAAGCAATTAAGAACTGTTGAGGCTGAAATCCCGAGTTATTGGCCAGCCGAGGCACATCGTTTGATTCAACAAAATCACTAAAGGACGGGCGCGAAACCAATATGGATAAGCCATTGATGTAACCACGGTAGTGTCCAAGGATTCCAGGTTGGAAACGCTGCTGAAAGCACGGAGAAAAAGAGAAGAATAAGGGCGCACGATCGTCCCCAGTGACTTTTCGAGAGTCGGTCAGCCGCTGGAACCACTGCTGCCATCCACAACGGGGCAAGCCAAAAAGCCCATCGAAACCCTGACGTCATACCTCCGTAGTTTCGGTCAATTTGGGGCCTGCTGAGATAGAAGCAAATGACGGCCACTGATACGACAGTGATTGCAAGTGCTATCCGACGTTTGAAGATGCGGGCCTCTGTTGATGAAGTATCATGCTGCGGTGAGCGCAGGTAGAGTAGCCCCGGGATCACTAAAAGCCAGGCCGGCGTCAGCGAAAAGATGCCGTGATGGCCAATCAACACGTGAAAGGTGTATGCAGCGATTGATTGCTCACCTTTATCAATGCCTCCAGGGTTTCGCCAATAGCTCGACACGATTCTTCCATCAGAGCGTGGCCATGAGTAGTCGTACCAGTTGTTTGGATTCCAGGTTGCCCCAGGAGGATCGATTGCGATGGCCTCTCCGAACCCTCGGTGTCCATACGGTGGTACAAGTGTGTCATGCGCTAACCAGTTCGTGAAAAAGAAAAGTGCTGCGATGCCTGCAGCAGCTGGCAATGCAACAAACACAGTTTTGCGTTGATCAACAAGAAACAACATCAATAAGACGATGACAAGCCATGACAACGCAGGGAGCTCAAAAGCAGCCGTCAAAGCAGCAGTCAGACCAGCACACAGAAACATGCTCCATGAACGAGCGTTATCAAGATGTATTCTTAGGAGAATCCAAAGACTCGCTGCAGCACACACAGCAGCCGGCAGGTGATTCGTTAGAACGATAGCAAAGGTTGTCAGAAAGGTGCCTGCGGCAATGAGTGCCACGGACCACAATCGTCCCCAGTCAGTATGTCCTAGACGGTCGACGATCCCAGCAGTAAAAAAAATGAGTAATCCGAGAGGGACGAGCCCAAACAGGACCATAAGCATTCGTCCCATTTCAAAAGGGTGGTCCCCAAGTGTCCATCCAGTCAATCGATTCAAGAGCCAATACGGACCTGCAGCAAGGACAGCAAGAATGGGTGGTTTACTTGAATACAAATGAAGATTTCCGGAGGCATCGGGATGAGCAACCGCATCAATGGTATCCCAGCCAGGTTCACTAATCAGTTGATCAATTTCAAAGGAACCATTTTCCACCAGAGATCGAATGGTAAGCCAGCGACTGCGATCATTGGCGGAGAGAAAAGGCCGCATCAGTCGCTTGCTTTCCACAATGCGTTGACGAAGAACATCTTCATCAAATTCAACTCCACTGTTGGTCGCTTTGGTAATTGCATCAGCAATGAGTCGCTTTTCAAGTGCAATTTTGTCAATACTCGAGACCGCACCTAGCCGGCCGATGACACTGCCAAGCACGATGGCAGCAAGTATTGCATACACCCAAAACCTATTCGTTTGAGGATCATTCTCATGTGGTCGATGAAAGTGGCTGCCAGTACGGACAATAATGGCAACACGGAGCAAATCAAGAAAACCACGAAAGAAACGACCAACGCCATACTTTGATGTGCCTCGTACACGTGGACGATGACGAATTGGAACTTCAATAACACGAAACCCCCGAGATGATGCCATCACAGGGATGAATCGATGCATGTCATCAATCAGCGTAAGTTGGTGTGCAACATCTGATCGCATGACCTTCAGGCCGCAATTGTGGTCATGAAGATGCAGGCCAGTCATCCAACCAACGAGTTTGTTGAAGACTCGTGAAGGAAAGGTTTTATGCCACGGATCGAGTCGGGGCGTTTTCCATCCATTGACCAGATCAGCCGCTGGCGTGGTGCTCGACTCATGCGGCTGCAGCATGCTGAACATTTTTGGTATTTCAGCTGGATCATCCTGACCATCTCCATCAAGCATTGCATACGCTTGGCCCTGGCACCGTGCAAATCCAGCTGCCAAAGCAGCTGTCTTCCCTTGAGCATGGTCTAACTTGATTCCGTTAATTCGGGGATCGTGTGTCAGGCGATTGATCTCATCCCACGATGCATCGGTTGATCCGTCATCAACGATAAACAGTTCCCATGACAGGTTTGCACCTTCCATGGCCTGCTCGATCTCAGAAACCAATGGAACAATGTTTCCAGCTTCGTTCCGGACTGGAATCACAAGTGAAATGGTAGGTTTTGGCATAAGTGTCGGTCAGAACATGGAGTTTTTAAGAATTACTGTGATTAGGATACCCTTGCATTAGAATTGCGACTACGGTGAGGGTTTTGTGTGGACACGACGTCACTCACCAGAGTTGTCATTTTTGTAGGAAAATCTTATGGCCCGCCTTATATCACTCGGTGTTCTCGTTGGGCTGGTCGTCGTCTTTGGCCTGTTATCTCTGCGAGTTATGGCCATTTTTCTACTGCCACTTCTGCTGGCGGCCATGCTGGTTGTCATCTTTGGGCCCTTCTATCGATCACTTCGGCGGAAGTTGCAATGTCCAGATTGGTTTGCAGCTGGTGTTACCACCCTCTTTGTATTCACAATCGTCCTTGTACCACTCATGCTCTTACTGGTTCGTGCTGGTGGTGAAGCAGTAACCATGTTGAGTTCTCCGAGTGGTCTCAAGCTTGACCCTGCTGTTTTAGAAAAACTGGTTGTCTCCATTAATGAGACAACTGGCATGGAACTATCTGCTGACGGGGTCAACAACGAATTGCGGAAGCTCATTGAAGACTGGATTGGACCAATCGCTGCTGGTGCGTCCAAGGCCATTGTAAAGCTTGTGATTGGACTTGTTGTTCTCATTGTTGCGTTCTTTTACTTTCTTGCCGATGGTCCGAGAATGTTCAACGCGGTGATGCGGCTCGTCCCGCTTGATCGTCGTTATCAATGGCAGTTGCTGGAAGAATTTGAGGAAGTCAGCCGAGCCGTAGTGAGCTCAACATTATTAGCCGCGATTGTTCAGGCTATTCTCGCGGGCTTTGGTTTTTATGTCGCTGGCCTCCAGTCAGTCTTTCTTCTCACGCTTCTCACCTTTTTTGGATCACTTGTGCCATTCGTTGGAGCTGCAGCAGTATGGGTCACTGCCAGCTTGTATCTGCTTTTTTTCATGAAGAGTACTGCTGCGGCCATTGGATTAGCGATATGGGGTCTCTGCGTCGTTTCAACCATTGATAATGTGATTAAGCCCATTGTTCTTCATGGTCAATCCAAATTGCATCCCCTGCTTGCATTACTCAGTGTGCTTGGAGGCGTTGCAGCTCTTGGGCCCATTGGGATTTTTATTGGCCCCATTGCTGTTGCTTTTCTTCAGGCGGCTTTGACGATGCTTCAGACTGAATTAGTCACCTTTTCAGTGGCTGAAAAACCTGCTGAGATTCCTGTTGAGGCAGGGGTCATAGATTCAGGAGTTGCATCAAAGGATGCTGCCAGTGTGAAATCATAGTAGTGGAGTTGTTGCGACAATGCTTTCTGGAGTTGAGTAACGAAACCGTTCAGCGGAGAATCATCGAATGATCAAGACGCTTATCCTTCTTGCAGGAATGCTCATCACTGGGATTGAGACGGCCTATGTACCAAGTGAAGATGGTGGCGGGGACTATTTGGTCCGTGTTGAGCCGGATCTGGTTCGAGAGGCATCGCCCTACACGTTTACGAGTGATGTTCCAGCAGATTCACAAAATGTTCGGCGTGTAAAAATTTATGTAGCAGATGCATGGCCCCCTTCTGTGCAACGTGAGGTTCGTGATGCAGCGAAGCGACCGAGAGTCATTCCAGCGGTTGCAACAGCACCAGTTACTGTTGCAGAGGCAGTATCTTCGTCAGAGACAAAGCCGTGGCCACTTCTGATTGGTAGCCTCATCACTCTTTTTGTATCAATTGGCGCGAATGGATATCTTTGTCTTGTGCTTGTAACTATGCGGTCACGTTATGTGCAGCAGATCCAATCACGCGTCGGGTGATGCTTCAGTGTTTTTTTTCTTGCGTTTTGTTTTTTTGGTTTTTTTTCTCTTTTCAGAATCGCTGTTGGCTTGATCTCCAAAAAAGTAGTTCTCGGCATCCCATGATGTACTGTCCGTGTCATTCGTTGGGGCATCCGATGTTGTCGGCTTTCGCTTCGTGACAGGCGTTGGACTGTCTGTTTTTCTGGCCCGCGTGCGAACAGTTGTTTTTTTCTTTCTTTCAACTGAATTGAGCTCTCGTACTGTTGCATCAGCGTTGGAAAATAATGATGCGACATGAGCATGGCACGTAAGGGCAAGCAGTTGACGTGCTTGTGGTTGATCAGCCACAAATTCTACTAATACGCGAGCGGCAGATTCTGCTCGTGAGTCATCAAAATTGACTAAAGCATCGTCCATTACGACCGGTAGCATGACGCCATGTCGCTGTAGATCTCGAATGAGTGCAAGGCGAAGCGCGAGAAATACCTGTTCACGAGTGCCTCGACTCAGTCTTTCAGGTTGCCACAGTGAGCCGCTTGCATCATGAACCTCAAGGCGTGCTTCATCAACAGCAGTGGTGATGCGTGTGTAGCGACCGTTCGTCAGTCTCATGAGCCAGTGAGATGCGTCTCGCAGTGTTGGAGGTTGATGGTCGCGAGCAACAACCGCTCGCGTTTCTTCGAGTAGGCTGCCTGCTCGCTCAAGTAACTGCCTGCGGTCACGTTGCGTTGCTAGTTCACGCTCAATTTTTGCCAATTCTGCCTGAAGTGGTTCAGTCGAGCGGTCGTGTTTTGCAGACTGCAGTTTTTCTGAGAGTGGGGCGAGTTGCTCTTCAAGGGAACGCAGGGAGTCTCGGAGCTGCTCTGTGGTCTTCATGGCATCCGTCAGTCGTGTCTGAAAGGTGATTGTTTCAGACTCGCTAAGCCAATCATCCAGATCCTGTGGTTCCGTTATGTGTTGTCGTGCATTAATCCAATCGGTTTCAGCTGCTTCATATTCTTTTCGCAGACGTTTGTGCAAAGGGCGTTGATCCACTTTTTGAAGGAATGCTTCTTCTGACGTTGCGTCCCACTGCAGGAAGAGTTTTTCAATCTTTTTTTGAGTAGACTTTACCCTTTTGACCATCGAGCGATGTCGCCGTCGAGCGCGCTCAAGATTCCGAGTTGCTTTGGCACGTGCGCGGACAAGTTGTCGGTCTTGTTCCAGTTGTTCTTTGAGTTGACGGATATGATCCAGTGGATTCCCTTCTGGAACAAGGTCACAGTCCACCATGACTTGATCAATACGATGCGACCAGTCGGCAAGTTCTTCTCTCTTGTGCCGTGCCTCGTCCGACAGTCGGCGGCGATCATCATCAAGAGTCAGGAGTGACTGTCGATGAAGCTCAATGAGGCGGATGTCACGCGGCGTCAGAGTGGAGGGAAGCCCACGATGTTCCAATGAGCGTCGCCAATGATGTCGCGCTGATTTTCGTCGTTTGATTGCCTGCTGAAGGCTTTGTTGAGCGACAGTCAAACGCTCGGAAAGCACCTGAATAGAAGCTTCACGTCCTGCGAGTCCCTCGAGGCGTTCAACTTCTTCCTGGACTCCCGTAAGTCTCTGATCAAGCGCTTCCGAGGACTTGCCCGGGAGGACTCCCTCAAGTTGAGACAATTGCGCTACAGTGGCCTCCCGTTGCTTTGTGACCATTTCATATTGCTGTTTTGCGGCTTCCAAGCGAGTTGATGCAGCTCGATCAAGTGACCATGTTGTCACAGAAGCTACTCCCGTTCCGGCAATACCAAGAGCAGCGATTGCATACGCAAGGGATCCGGTCACACTCGTTGGCAGGAGCAGACCAGACAGAAGCATGGCGGCCCCAACAACAAACAGTCCTCCAAGTGGAATGAGCCACCCGAGTGGTAATAATTGTCCCTCCATATGCCGATTCACTTCGTGCTCAAGTGAAACAAGTGATTCGTCTAAGTCTTTGAGGCGTTCACCTGCAGCGATTCGATTACGAATAGCGGATGCTTGTCCGCCAGCCTCTTCAATCGCTTCAGTAATAGTCATGCCGTTTAAGTGTGATCCAGCACCAGAGACAAGATTGCGAGTTGCATCAAGCTCATCTTCAGCCTCAGTCACAGCCCGCTTGGCGATGGCAAGTTCCTTTGATGCAACACTACATTGACGTGCACGGTTTCGCAGTGGTGCAAATGACAACGCAAAACCTTCTGGAAGGAGAAGTTCGGTTGAAGCATCGGTTGCCATATCACCAGTAGGCTCAATAGGGACAAGTCGGGAGAGACCGGCCATGCCTATCTGTTCACCAAATCGACGGGCAGCGAGACGCGCATGAGATTCACTACGAGCGATCTCTGCAACAAGCCGTTCTACGCGAGGTTCTTCATCCAGGAGAGACGTGACGGTTGCTCTCTTGTTCCATACATGCGTAGCCTCAGGAAGAGCGGAAAGGGTTTTCGCACGTTTTGCACGGATTTTTTTTCGTGTTGTTGCCTCTTTTATGAGACGATCACGATAGCGAGACATCCGCTTCCAGACATCTCGATCTGGATGGACGAGAGAGGAGGTATTTATCGAAGCCAAACGCTCTGCTGCCTGCCCCCTGGCCTGATAAAGCGATTCAAGTGGAAGGGCTTCTCGAATGACATCTTCGAAGTGTTCTGAGCGAACAATAGCTTCTTTTTGAGCATGGATTTTGGATTCAATACGGTCTACTTCAGCAGCCACGTTACCTGCACTCAAGGCAGGGGCGTTCATGGCCTTAATGCGTTGAAGAAGTTCAACCTTTCTTTGCTCAAGCGATTCTATTGGGGAAACGGTTGGCTCAGATGAATCAAGGCGATCCGTAGCGTCCCGAAGATGGGAAAGCACTCGACTCACTTTTGAACGGTCAAGTCCAGCAGCAAGTTCATACAGGCGGCTACCACAGCCCTCTGGGTCTAGGGTGCGAAGTTCGTGTAACTCGTCCAGGCCAAACGCCATCACATTGGTGAAGGCCGATTCATCGATGTCCCCAACGAGATCTTGTAAATAGATCGGTCCGTCTTGGCCAGACGTGGAATCAAGATCTGTAATATTGACAACGTCGCCAGTGTCACCGCCAAGACCGATGACATCGTCTTCATAACTTGCTCGGGTAAGTGAGGCCAAGTGAGGCCCTTCGTGTCGCCGCTCGATTGACACCCGCCTGCCCTCAGATCCAACAACAACGACGAGTCGACCTGCACACGGAACTTGTGGATCCAATACTCCGCGACGAAACAAGGCCTCGAAACCAAAGAATACACCACGAACAAATTCGAGTAGCGATGTTTTGCCGATCTCGTTTGTTCCGTGAAGTACTTGCACTCCAGAACCAAGGTCGTGCATGGAGATATTTGAGAGGGAACCAAATTGCTCGACCTCGATGTGTTCAATAAACATAGTTCGTCCTTGCTGTAGGCATGGTTATGCCGATTCGAGTAGCTCTAACGCAAGCCAGCCTGCTTCACGGGCCATGTCAGCAGGTATGTCATCACGAGGAACATTTTCGTATTCGATACGGTTTACGATATCCGCGAGCGCAGAGGAAAAAGATGTTGTGCTGCCAGGCTGACCGCCTGACCGGGTGTGCCCGAGGGGCGCGAATGTTTCGTGTGGATCAGCACATAGTTCTTCACACCATATGAGCATTTCTTTTTCATGAATGAGCGCACGCAATCGAGCCAGTGTCTCAGCAGCTATTTCTGCTACCCGAACTCGACGAGAAACGCTTGTGCCGCATTCAATATGGCACCGGATGATCTGCATGACATCATGCGTGGCAGCGGGGAGTGATTCAATTGCTGACCAAATCGTCGTCGCGAGTTCTTCATCACCGCCTGTGGCCGATTCAACTGTGAGTGTCGTCCAGCGAACACTGTGAGTTTGTTTGGTCTGCCAGCGGGCCGATCCACCGTCTGCTGCACCATTTTTTTCGAGTTCTATCAAGGATAAAAGACTGCAACTGCCGCCGGAGACCTCATCAATTGAATGCGGTTGAAGAGGTGGAATATGACGAATACCCGCTGGAATCGAATTGGAGCGTCGTGAACCCCAGAGACAGTAGCAACCCGGCTGAAGCCATTCCGTTAGTGAAGCTGGCGAGCCATGCGCGTCCTTGTTCTCCCAACGCTGTGATGACCAAAAAGAATCATCCCATCCGACAAAAATCTTTCGCGTGAGCAATCCCGAACGGCCTTCAGATCTATGCTGTGGCGTTGCCGTGATACCTTTATGGGATGGAAGAATCTCTACGGGTAAGCCGCGGACCTCAAGTTGTACAGGCATGGAAGGGGTTGCGAATAGAAGCCCGTGAGGTTCTCCAAGAGCCCTCGCAACGGCTTCACGCGTGTCAGAGTCTGGCATGATCCAGATGGTTTGGCATCCATCATGAGACAAATTTAGAATTACGTCACGTACCGCAGCTGCTTGCGCAGGACTAGCCCGATAGGGATCAAGCACTCGGCCACACAGAACAAATGCTGATGCATTTTGCTCACGAGCGATGCTCCCCGCTTTTTGAAACGCATGCAGTGGAGCAATCGATAATGCTTGGGCAAGCGCTTGCGGAGCAGTTTCTGAAACTGCAGGAGGTCGGTCAATTGCCGGATCAAAAGCAAAAACGATGTCGGCCACGATGAAAGGCTCCTCGAACGATTCGTCATAACAGGTCAGACAAAACCTACGGATCGATCTGGTGACTGTGGATGCCACTGACCATGAAAGGCACCAGAGAACCCAGGCAAGATAGGGGCACTGTAACGCCTGGAGTTTGTTCAACGCTACGTCAGTTTTTTCGAAAACGGTGCTGTTTTGTCATGCGTTCTTTGCTCATCGAAAGCCGTTGGTGGATCAGGAGGAAAGCATGGGTGGGGTGTTTACGATTTTGGACCACATGTGTGATGCCCATTCACGATCGTTTATCGCAGGTCCAATAGCAGCTATTATTTGACTTCTGAAGAGGACGCCACGTTCAGCCACTGCTGAAAAGAAGAAGTTTTTTAGCAGCATACGATCCTTTGTGTGCTCAATAGAAAAAGTATCTCTGTTCAATGGATGAGGGGCAATCAGGAGACTGCGTTCAGACTGCGGGTGGCGAAGGAGCACACAATCTGCCGCGTCCTCATCAGCATGCTTCCAATGAATGGTTGTGCCCGAAGCAAACCCCGTGACAATCTGGCTGATATCTAATTCATTGACAATGCAAATCGACGCATCCCCAAGCATGTTGTTTGTGGTGACTGATGCGATCAATTCCCAAGACGTAATATTTTCTTGATGACGTTGTCTCCACATTGCAGTGGCACGAAGATTTCTTTCATCATTTGGTGTATAGACGGCAACGACATCCTCTCCACGTAGCCAATAGTCATGTACGCTGCATGCGGCGTGGAGATCCAAACCAAGGAGTTTGTATTTTTCAAAGACAATGCCCTGGGTGGGTTGCTCGAGATCAACTGTTGCGAAACAATGTTGCGGTTCAGTGTGAATTGGATCAAAGAGAATGGTGGTTGGTACTGATGAGCGTGTTGGCACAAAATCCTCCTTGGTGTCATGATGTGCCTGTCAGTCTATCGTACTTTTTGAAACTCTACCGACGTTGAGCATTTTTTGAGTGATCACCTATGACAACTATTGACTGGTCCATTTTTGCTTCCGATCCGTTGGTCATTTGTGAACAAGCCGCTCGTGCAGGTGGGCGAGTACTCAGTGACTGGGTAGGGCGATTTCAAGCGTCAACCAAGGGGCCGAGGGACCTTGTTACTCAAGCAGACTTTGCGTCCCAAGATGAGATTCGGCGAATTGTTCTCGGATCATTTCCCGACCACGGCTTTGTGGGTGAGGAGGGAGATGAGAAGGACAAGTCACCCAACAAGGAAATGCGGTGGATTGTCGATCCACTTGATGGAACAAGTAATTACGTTCATGGTTTTCCCGCATATTGCGTTTCCGTTGCGCTGGCATACCGCGATGAGCTTCTCGTTGGTGTTATCTACGATCCAGAGCGGGATGAATGCTTCGCTGCCAGAAGCGGTGCTGGTGCAACATGCAATGGACAACCCATTCGAGTGAGCGGTGAGGTAGATTCATCATCCGCTTTGGCTGCCGCGAGTTTTCCTCCTCATGTCTCCAGTGAGGCACAGTCCGTCAACGATTTTCTTTCTATTGTTTCAAATGTTCATTCTGTACGTCGAACTGGCTCAACAGCGATCAATCTCTCGTATCTGGCCTGTGGCCGAATTGATGCATTTTGGGTTCGAAAAATTGCCTGCTGGGATGTAGCAGCAGGTCTGCTTATTGCTCGTGAAGCAGGGGCCTGTATCGGCCCTTTTTGTGGACCGCCCTCCCCGTCAATTTCCCTTGATCGTCCAGCGTTTATTGCTACAAGTTCTCTCGAACTGTTCTCTTCCATGCAGAAAATGCTATCTGCTGGCATTGCATCCTAACGATTTTGACGATGCTGCCGACGAGGAAAAATCGCCTCTTTGTCCTGAACGTGCTACGTTTAAGAGCGTCTCCTCAATCTTTTCCTGTTTGCGTAATCGTTAGAGTCGTTGGGTCATCTAACGCGGATGTGTGCTTGTGACGACTGATCGGGTGTATTTAAGATCTTTTTATTGTTGTGTAGCTGCAGTGTTGGGAACACTCGCAGCCCATGCCTTTGCGCAGCCAGAGGTTGAGTTTGTTGAATCTGTTGAGCCCGTCCTACGAGATTCACAGACGATCGATGAGTCTGTTGTCCCAGAGCAAGCAAGTCCTGAAGATCATACTCAAAAAGTTGAAGCCGTTGAGGAAGTAACGCCTGAACTTTTCTATTTAGAGAACGACATTGGCCGTCTTGTTCCGGTCCCAGGTTTTCGTTACCGGGACTTCATTGATTTGATGAGGCTCAAGGATGGCTTACCGGGTAAGCCTCAGCCTCCGGCCGCCGTTTTGGAATCTATCACTCTGGACATTACCTTGCCTGATCCATTGGAAGATTCTCAGGCTGCTGCAAAATCTTGTGTTGCAGAAGTGCAATTTTCTGTTCGCCAACTTCGAAGTGGCTGGGTCAGTCTGCCGATCGACCTGCGTGGCTTTGTCATCACCGGGGCTCCAGTCCATGAGGGACCTGGAGATATGTTCTTTGCAACATCTTCAGAGGTGTCGGAATCACTGCGGCCACCTCGGGTGTGGTTTAATTCAACGGAGAATGAGGTTCAGCATCAAGTCAGCATCTCCGGGAGAGTCCTTGTTGAATCATCAAGTACATCAGATACCGTTACCGTAAATATCCCTCCTGCGACGGCTTCCTTGTTGGAGATTCGAACAAAGAGAAAGCAGCCAGCAGTGACCGTTTGGCCAGTTTCACTTTCAGCATCGGTTGACCCTGTTGACGGCCAAGATAATCAGTCTTCAGAAAGTCGAGTACGCGTAGTTGGGGGTGTTGGTCAGATAGAGGTTCGAGTAAGTGACAAACGAAAGCCAAGCCAAACCCTTGCAGCCGTTCCGGGTGTTACGGCAGAGAGTCTGATCCGTGTGGATGGGAAGAACGCATTCATCAACTCAACATTACGTTTTGAGAATCTGCCAAGAACCACGTCTGTTTTGCAGATAGGTCTACCTCCTCGAACCACCCTGAGAAGTGTACGAGCTCCATCGATCCTCATTGAACAGAAGGGAAGTCCGGAGTCACCGGTTGCTGTTGTGCAGGTCGCCAGAGAGCCGTCTGGTGAGGTGACCGTTGGATTGGAGTGTGATCGTACTGTTGATGCCTCAGGTAGGGACCCATTTGAGGCCGTTGGTTTTCGTGTCGAAGGTATTCCTGATTGGCGTCAGCGGGGGCGTGTGAGCATCGTTGTGCTTGGTGATTGGCAAGTAGAGTGGGAGGATCTTGGTCTCAATCGACGCATTGACCCACCACCGTCAGCAAAAATTGATGGGTTTGTGGCTGCTTTTGCCTATGAATCTCAGCCGGCATCGTTGCCGCTCCGTGTGCGTCCGCGTGGAAGTCGTGTGGTCATCGAGCCGGAATATCAATACACCGTTGGTGCCACGAGAGTCGCTCTTGAAGCACGCCTGCGAACAAGTGTTCGTGGGGCAGCCGTATCACGGCTGATGATTGCGCTCGATGGATGGGAGGTAGAGGATGTTGGTCCTATTGGTCTCGTTGATACCACGTCTACTGATTCTGATGGTGACAAGCTAGTGATTGCATTTCAGCAAGGTCTTTCTGGAAACTCGGTAATCGATTTTCGTTGCAGCCGTCCGCTTGATCAAGCATCAGAGGAGGTTGCCTGGACGTTCCCGTTGCCTGAGGCAGGCCTTCTTGGTCCAGCATCTGTACTTATTTCCAGTGAAACAGATATAGAACTCATTCCTGACGTGTCTGCTATTCGGGGACTTGTTCGGCAGGTTGCACCAGTGCAGGTGCGGTCTGATGTGGACAGACGCACATTAGCCTATCGGCTTGACAGTCCAGATGGAGTTTTTCAAGCCCAGCGACGTTTTCTTGAGCAACGTGTGGATGCGTCGATACGGACTCAGGTGGGCATTGATAAACAAATAACAAGCGTTGCAGAGATTATTCGATTTTCTGTCGCGTACGTTCCGTTGGAGTTTATTGAACTGAGAGTCCCGGTCAATGTAATGGAAAGTGGGACACTTGAAATTCGACAGGGTGGACAGTTGTTAAACCCACTCGTGATGGAATCACCAGACACTGAAAACGTGTTGCCAAACGCAAAAGATGAAGCTGAGGACACAGACGCACTTATTTCACAGACGGATGACGTTCCGGAAACGAGTTCATCGGAGGATGTTGCTGTTCCAGTAGAGTCCGATGCAGTCCTGATTCGAACAATGCTTCCGGTGCCGCTGCTTGGAGATGGCGAAATCTCGGCAAGTTATCAAATCCCTACACCGGTGGTTCCGCCAGAGACAACAGTGGCGGAGGATCTCCCTTTTATCGTTCCAGTCGACGCAAAGGTTGGCCGCCAGACGATGCAAATTGATGTGGCTGATTCAGTTGCTGTTGATGTTCGAGGAGAGGATTGGAAGCGTGATGCAGCCATACCAGGCGGTGGTACGAGCCGTCTCTGGACGACAGCGAGATTTCAGTCTTTTGCACCACTTGCACTTGCGTCCCGTCAAAAAGAGATGTCGGGTGAAACAATTATTGAAGCAGCCTGGTTACAGACCCGATTGTTGTCAGATCGTCGAGAGGATTTATTTGCGTACGCAATCAGTTCTGCAGCTGATCGGATTCTCATACAATTGCCCTACGACCCAATAGCTGGCGGAGACGATGAAAACTCATCGGCAGAAGTCTGGTTGGATGGTCAACGTCTCGAAAATACGTTTCGTTCTGATGGGATAGTCGAAGTACTGCTTCCAACTGGAGTGTTAAGAAGAAACGTCCTTGTTGAGGTGCGATTGCAGCAACCGTGGAATCCCGCTGGGGTCATCGGACTTGCAGGACTTGAGGAACTTCAACTTGTTCCACCTGCATTCATTCAAGGAGTTCAGCAGAGAAGATTTTATTGGGAAGTGCATGTGCCTTCAAATCAGCACGTTGTTGCAGCGCCACAGCGATGGACTACTCAACAGCAATGGGTGTGGGGCACATTTGGGTTAGAGCGACAGCCGTTTGTCTCTCGTGAACAACTTGCTCTGTGGGTGCGATCAAATGCAGGGCAGGCACGGTCACGTGAGCAAGATTCAGTAGATGCTGGTTTAGTGACACGACGTGCTGTGTACTCAGGAGTGGGTGTTCCAGGTACCGAGACACTTGTGATGGCTGCCACATGGTTGATTGTTCTATCAATATCTGGGCCTGTTTTGGTTGTTGGCTTGCTCATGGTGTACGTGCCTTTTTTCCGTTCGCCATTGATTGTTCTTACGGCTTCCAGTGTGTTCATGGTTTTATCATCTGCATTGCCAGGTTTACTGCCACTGTTGATACAGGGGGCATTGCCTGGGATTTTCCTCTCTTTGATGGCGGCCGGAATGCGAACGCTACTTGTGCGGTCAGACCGTAATGTGTTTGGAAATGGGCTGCGCCATAGTTCCGTGATGAGGGGGAGTTCGTCTCCATCAATTATTGTTGCGTCATCTGCTATGCAGCATTCTGCAACTATTACAACGCCTGGGCGGTCAGCATCATGAAGGCTTTAAATCGACGGGCCTGTGGTGTGTTGTTGATGATGCTCCCGTTGTTGGTAGGAGCTGATGAACATGATCCACTGCGCTTCGTGCGTGTGCACGTGCCTCGCAGAGATATGACATCGATCGAGCTTGGTGATGATCGTTATATTCCAATGTCAGTTGCTGATTTTGATGCTGCTCTTGGTCGATTGCAGCAGCATGACATGGTTGAGAATCCGCTCGATGCCATCTCGCCACTCATTGACGTTGTGCACTACGATGCTCAGCTCAATCTGAATGCGGATGGCGTGATTCTGAGCGGTGTCGCTGATTGGAGTCTGAGCGAGGGAATTTTTGCGCCAACGTTGAGTCTTGGTCAACTCATGGTCACGGACGCACAATTAATCACACCAGCTGGAACGGGTGATGCGATCGTATTTGGTCAGTCGGATGGCAGTCTTTCCATCAGCACACCAAAGTCCGGTGACTACATGTGTGATTGGCAGTGCCCCGTGATCCGAGATGTGGACGTTAGTAAAATTATCCTTCCGCTTGTGCCTGCATTGACGTCAGTTATTCGTTTGTCTGTTCCGCAAGAAATCATTCCCTCTGTGCCAGGTGCATTGGTATGGGAAGAGAAAGATGCAACGAACAAATCCTCAGTTCGCAAAACATGGAGAATTGAGGTTGGCTCCCAATCACATGTCGAGTTTAGGCTCCGTTCAAGCCAACTTGAATCGCCTGCTTCGGTTCCTCGACTTGTTTCGTGGACAGATGCGAAGATTATAGGTAGCCAGATACGTATTCAGGCAATCTTCGAACCAGATTCAGTATGGGACGCTGCTGTTCAGGATGGTCGTGCTGTCAACGAACGTGTACTGGTTCTCAACAAGAGCCCATCCACGTTGATCACCGACGTGACTCTGCATAATGCACCGCCGCTCTCAACACGGCCTCAGTGGAGAGCATCAAAAGATGGCTCGAGTGTACAAATTATCCTGCCGACAGCCTGTCTGGGGCGAAAGCAACCGATACGTGTTGATGCAGTTGCGCCGCTACCTTCGAAGGAATCCCTCTTTCCTCTTCCATTAGTTTTTGTGCAAGAGGAGGTGTGGGCTGGTGGAGGAATTATCATCCACACCGATCCTGCGCAACTGATTACCGACATCAAGTTGACGCGAGCAGAGGTGGTTGCAGCGGAAACCATTTCTTCTTGGCGGGTTCCATACAGTGATAGGACGTCTGTGGATGGTGTGCAGCCAGTACAGATTTGTATTGAGCAGCAGGGCCCGGATCCTCAGGTTGATATCTCAGTTGGACCACGAACAGCGGACGTGAGTGTTCAGCGGGTCACGGTTGTCGACGTGTCTCCGCAAGCGGTCTTGGGACGATTAACAGCACGCGTCAAAGTAGGCCAAGGCGAAGCCTTTGAACTTCGAGGATGGTTGGAAAGAGGTTGGTTTATTGATTCTGTAGAGTTGATTTCTGCATCACTCACAACGCCGTTAGCTGAAGCGATGGTTGATGCGGTCAATGAGCCTCCAGACTGGCGAGTTGTGCGACAACGAGGTCGGAATGAGTTGCGGGTGGCTTTCAAATCTGCCGTGACTCCAGCGAACCCGATGGTGCTCCAGATCACGGGGCATCGAGCTGGCATTTCACCAGGCGTTTCATTCTCCGCCTCAGAACTCGATATGGTTGTGTTGCGTGACGAAGTTCAGGAACCAGTGCTTGCTTTGAAAACAGGTGCTGAAATGACGATTGAAACAGAGCAAGATGTAGCGTCTGCAACGATTAATGATCCACAGTTGTCTGGGCTGATTGAAGACAGCGGAGTTCGCGTCAGATTACCAGCAGGCCGTCGAGGTTCACAGTCACGATTGACGTTAGTGCGTCGCCGTCCACCGCTCAACGTTGACGCGGAGGTTCGGTTGACATCTCGTGATGGTCGATTGGTGGAGTCTTTTACATTTGATTGTGTGCCAGATAGAAATGAAATTGATTCGATCGTTGTGCACTTTTCCACAGTTATGGATGATCGTCTGGAGTGGCAAGTATTACCACCGGCGACAGGTTCACTTGTGGCAAGGCGTGTTGAAAACGCTGTAAAGCCACGAGGAAGGCAAAAGAGAAGAATAGCCGATACCTGGGTTGTCGAACTTACTCCAGCCGCAGAGCAGCCAGTTACCATTCGTGCTGTATGCACCATTCCTTTTCCAGGGCCGATACCAGTACCCGTGGCATGGGTTGACGGTGCTTTTGAACAAAAAGGAACATTAACAATTCGTGAGGCTGGACGATTTCGTCCTCGAGTGATGAACCATCATCTCAAGGAGTTGCCTCCCCGTGATGAAGCTGCTGATCAGGCGTACTCGACAGTTGGTGAGTTTTCATTTGACATCAATCGAATGAACGGAACAGACCTACAGCCTGTGGCTGAGTTAATCCCGGGTGGTGGCATTGATGGAAAAGATGCACGGGCATGGGCATGGCGAGAACAGACAACTGTTTGGTGCCATTCAGCTGGTACGACTGAATATGAGACAGCATTTGATATCGAGAACCATGGACGAGCAAACGTGTCTTTTACACTTCCTGCTGGCCTGCAGTTGCAGGGAGCACTTGTTGATGGTCAGCGTGTTCAGTGCGTTGCGCGAGGGACGGGGGGAGGTGATGTGCTTATTGAATTGCCCCTTGGTCGTCGTTCACTCACGCTCACGGTACGTGCGGTTGCACAGCATGCAGCGAATCAGGGATGGTGGCGGGTGGATATTCAGGGTGGCTCTCTTGACGTTCCTGTCTTGCAGCGAGACGTGAGGGTACTCCTTGGGCCTGATGTTGAAATTGGTCAACAATCTCAATCCCATCGCATCGTGGATGAGTATGCAACGTCTACGAATTCATGGCTTTTTCGTTTGTTTGGTGCCGTCTGGCAACGTTCATCATCTTCAAGAAAAGTACTCACAACGAGAGTGACTGACGCTCGTCTTGGCGGCATTGGCAGTCATGAAGATATTGCTGCCGGTTATCGAGACTATCGTTTTGTTCCGGTTATCGGGCGTCGTGATCGAGGGAGCCTCATCATTATGGATGCATGGTTTGTGAGGTCGGCTGCGCTTATTGCTGCAGTCCTTGGAATTATCCTTGTGCTTGTTCTTCCGACCGAAAGTGCCCTGGGTATTTTTTTGCTGACCTTACTTGCTGGTGTTCTGAGCTTATGGGTCCCGGAACCATTCAATGATGTCAGTCGTGCGGTGTGGTGGTCGATGCTCATCGGGATAATACTTCGGCTGAGTGTGCTTCGAATGTGGTTCCCTGTCACGGGTCACCATGTTGGAGTGTGTGTTGCCATGTGTTTCTTCTTGACACCAAACGCGGCTCACGCCTTCCAGCCAGAGGATGACCTGTATAAGGTGCTGATTACCCCGGCAGATGAATCTCAGAAAGACGAGCCTTTGGCGCTTGTGCCGGAGTCACTGTTTCGCAAAATCAACCAGCTCGGTGCAACCCACAGAGAACCTCGTGTCTTGGCTTGTTCTATTACGAACCCAAGTGAATCAGTAGCGCGGCATGAGGAAGAGTGGGAGCTTTCTATTGATGTCGACGTCGATGCAGGAATGGTATTTGTTTTGGACCAAAGCACCGTCAATGGTCGCATTCGTAGTGTGCATCTTGATGGAGTAGCGATGCCAGTCACTGAAGATGCGGTGAAGATCAACATCCCGTTTGGTGAATCAGCTCGTCATACGTTGGTGTGTCGAATAATTCCGGGGTGGGAGCAGCACGGGCAGGTTGCAATAAAGACGATTGCGATTCCAGTTTCACCAAGATCGTTTGTCACAATGTCAAACGCTCTTGCTGCTGTGGCAATATGTGAGCATCGCTTGGTGGCCGGACCCTATGTGTCATCCTCTCTCCGAAAGAAGCAATCACTGTCCCAGTCAGAATTTGATGTTTCCCGAGCAAAGAGTGTCCGGGTGGTGAGCCCTATTAACCCGCGACAAAGGCTTGCTCGAGGAGTTTCTTCTCTGGAAAGCCAAAATGATCTTTTCTGGGATACCGATACGTGTCGACTGACGTCTCGCTTTAGCCTGAATTCAATCAATGAAATCACGCGTTCCTTTGTCGTGCGTCTTGATGCTGGGACGGTGTGTGATGGTTCCGATGTCCAGTGGGAAATAGACGGGGAGCAAGAGGAACTGTTTCGTGTCGTTCCTCTGGGAAGAAATCGGTATCTCATTGAGCGTTCGTTTCCTCAAACCGGTGCATTCTCAGCACAACTTCATTTTTATTTGCCACTTTCTGATCCAGTCGGTGTCTTCACCGTTCCATCAGCCTGGATTGAAAACGCTGCCAAAGATTCACGATCGACACAGATTATCCCGTTGAGTGGGCTTTCAGTAGACGTCCAGCTTCCTGAAAATACGTCTCTGGTACAGAATGATACAAATCCGTTGCTGCAGGCCATTGCTTGGCGGACAGATGCAGGCAATGGGATTGATGCCAACAGCATGGCATCCATTGGCTCGACAACAGATAGAGGAACGTTGACTATTCGTCGTCAACAATCCACCATCCGGGCATCGCAGAGACTGACGCTCGAGTTCACATCCGAACAGATTGGCATGGAGTTGCTGGCTCGTATTGATGCTGGAAACAAGCCATTTGCAGATGCCGTCATTCAAATACCAATGGATGCTATTGTTGACCGTGTTCAACTCTTTTCAGAAGAGTCACTTGGGCAGGATGATGAGACTCGCCGCCCGGTTGATATTTCATGGTCACGAAGTGCACAATCGCTGAAGATTCTTTCACAACAGCCACAGACTGGTCGCTTTCGGTTGGAGGTGGAAGCCCGTGTTGAAGAAAGAGTCTCAAACCGCGGTACGCTTGTCATGATGCGGGCTGATATTGCAAGCGCAGGTCCATTATCAGTGGCATGGACCAGCCGTGATCAACGAGGTATCGCTGTTCTTCCTGTCTTTAGCGATGCCATTGGAGAAGAGAGTGGTGTTCCATTGGGTGAGCGTTTTGTTTCCAGCGGATCACTCGAAGTATCTGGAGGAGAGCCCGCCTTGCAGTATGAGCGTGGAAATGATGTACAGCCGATGGAAGAGAGTGACAAAGAGTCGTCGGTCCAGTCATCAAGTGATCCGCAGCCGGCTATTAAAAAAGTTCGAGAGAAGCGACGTGAGCGAGTAGAACTTGCTGATGTCGCCCTTGTGTTGGATCAGAGAGGTCGTTGCTGGGGGAGTGTGCGATTTGACGTGATTGTTGATCGATCGACATTGCAACTTTCTCTTCCAACGGGCATGCGACTCTTTGAGGTGCTCGTCGATGGGAGGCCCGCAAGTGCTGAGCCGTGTGATGATGGCACATGGGAGATCTCCTTATTGACCTCACGCTGGCCGAGGTCCGTCTTGGCGGTGTTTGCTGGTGACAAAGGCTCGCAGACAGGTGATGGGAAGCCATTCGAAATAGGAGCGCCTCAGCTCAAAGGTCTTCCCTGCACTCGCATGCTGTGGAACGTCCAAACGCCAGGAGGCGATGTGTTGAAAATTGCAGAGCCAGCAAGGGCTGTTACGCGCAGTGACTACCAGGATGAACGCGCATCAGCATTCATGCGACTCTCCAATGATTTCAATCAAGCAATGCAGCAATCACAAGGTATCGATCGTCAGCGCCTTGAGGAGTTTTTTACTCTTCGAAAAGAAGAAGACTTATTGTCGGCAGAACGCCCATGGGTACCAGGTGTCGACAGAGAATCGGTCGGGGAAACTGTGTTGTATGTGGTTGTTGATGAACCTATGGATGGTGGTACGCTGCGAGGTCTGGCATTAAGAGTGGGGCGCCACGGAGATGCGACTGTTCGTGGTCGTGTTCTTGCCACTCTTATGATCCTCAGTTTGGCAGTCATTGTGTGGAAGGTTGTTCAACAGTGGCCGTCTGCCTGTGTAAAAGTTGTTCAGTATTGTGTACCAATTGTTCTTGCTGGAGCCGGGTGTACGTGGTTGTTGTTCCTCAAACCCATCTGGCCAGGACTTTTCATGGTGCTGTCGGCGGCATGTGCTGTTGTTCCCAGGATGTATGCAAGATTCAATGTAAGTCCGAGTGACGAGACGACCGTTGCGCAGTTTGCCACACCAACAAATTCTGCAGTCATCGAGGTGTCATCAGCAGGGCAAATACCCATCCCGCAGCGATAAAACGGTCTGGTTCCACTCCGCAAGTCTCGCTACTGTCCCGCTGCTCAGAGGTGTTTTGCACCTGAGTGCACGGTGTACCAGGGCGTAGTGTCGTGTGCGAGCGAGGAGGAGCGAAATGGAATTCGCGAACTCCATCAAATGAATCACACAGGCACATGGAGGTGACTGGGCATGGCGGATGGACGAATTGTCGATACACGGTGGTGGCGAAGTGTGCTACGAGCTGTCTTTTTGATCGTCGTACTCACGTTTCCCATCACTGCCTTTTCGGCTGGTCATCGAACTGCAAATTTTATTGTCGATGCCCCTTCACTCACTCTTGCCCAGCGCATCGGTGAAGCTGCAGAACAGTATCGACATGATCTTGCGATGGAATGGCTTGGAAAGCCACTTCCTCGATGGAGCCGTCCCTGTCCTATTACAGCTCAAGTAGCGCCACATCTCGGAGCAGGAGGGGCTACGAGTTTTGTTTTCGATCGAGGAGAAGTTTTCAATTGGACAATGACAATCCAGGGAAGTGAGCAACGTATTCTCGACTCAGTGTTGCCCCACGAGATTACTCATACAATTTTCGCAACTCATTTCCGTTGTCCACTGCCTCGGTGGGCAGATGAAGGAGCGTGTACAACTGTGGAACATCCCGTTGAACGAGCTCGACAGCACCGACTGTTGGTTGAATTTCTCACAACTGGTCGTGGCATTGCTTTCCCTGATATGTTTGCCATGAAGGAATATCCTGCTGATGTTCTGCCTCTGTACTCTCAAGGATATTCGTTAGCACGGTATTTGATTGAACGAGGAGGCAGGCTGAAATATGTCAGTTTTATTGGCGATGGTTTGGCGACAAACGATTGGTCAGCAGCTCTTGCCAGTCATTATGGCATGGGAGATCTTGCAGCCTTGCAGCAGTCTTGGCTGAATTGGGTGAAGCAAGGCTGCCCGGCACCACCTGCCTCGGTGGCATCTGTTCCAACGCCACGTTCCGTGGCCTTATCCACATCAGATCGCTCTGTTCGTGGGCAAAGTCCAGATGTCGAAGTCGTTCCCGTTCACATTCCAGAAGGTCCTGCAGCCATCAACGTCTCGGGACGGAAGTCAATCTACGCTCGTCGTTAGGCATGCGAGGGAGTAGACGTTGGCTTGTTCAAGATGCCATGAGTAGCGTCATGTGATAAAAAACCGGTGCAGCAAAGCACATGGAATCAATGCGGTCGAGTACACCACCATGACCAACAACAAGGGTTCCGTAGTCCTTGACGCCTCGGTCTCGCTTGATCGCAGACATCGTCATCCCGCCAGCAAATCCCATAATCGAAATGACGAGGCCGGCGAGTGCAGCTTGCCAGGGTTGGTAGGGTGGTGCTGCCCACCAGAGTACCGCAGCCAATAAGGCGGTGCTGGCACCACCGCCGAGAAGACCTTCCCATGTGCGGCTTGAACTGACCGATGCTGCAACAAGATGACGCCCCAACATTCGGCTCCATACGTACTGCATGCAATCCGAAAACTGTACCAATAAGATCAGGAAAAAGAGGAGCCGATAGTTTGCACTTTGACCAACCGTGGTAGGGTCCTTCATTGGAACCTGCAAAAGTGCGGGAGCAAACGATAGACAGTAGACGCATACAACCAGTCCAGCTTGAATTTTCGCTGTTCGTTCAAGAAACCGGCGAGAATCTCCTGCAATGGCAACCCGAGTCAAGACAAAGAGAGTGGCGTACACAGGAAGAAACACACTGAAAATGTCGTAACGATTGAGTCCGACCAGAACGTAGTGCAAAGGAGTGAAAAGAAAAAACACCCAGAACAATGCACGATGATCACCCTTCCGGGTCGGTGTGAGCGTAATAAATTCACGAAGTGCCCAAAATGAGACAAGGCCAAACAATACAACGGTTGCCGTTGACCCTAACCAAAAGGCAGCAGCCAACACCGTACACAGTATCCACCAGCCTCGAAGTCGAAGATTGAATGTTCGAATAGCAGCCGGATCAAGGCCACGATCAGGGTGGCGTTTGAGAAACTGTCCGACTCCGGTCGCAGCCGTAAGAAGTCCCAATACGCATGTCACTAACACAATCGTTCGGACGTCATTCATGTGAGGCTACTCCTTGAGGGCCAGCACAGCACGCCGAGCTCGGGCAAGGAATTCAGCTTTTTGTTCACCCATTTCCAGCCACAATGGTGGACCGAACGTAATACATGAGAGCAGCGGCACGGGGAGAAATTCACCTCTGGGAAGCACTCGATTCAGGTTATCAATATGAACTGGTATCAACTCAATGTCAGGTCTTTTCTTTGCAAGATAATACAGGCCGCTCTTGAACTCGGCGACTTCACCTGTGACGCTTCGTCCGCCTTCAGGGAAAACAATGAGTGATCGTGTCGTGCCTATTTCTCGAATCATCAAATCAACTGGACTCTGGTGAACTTTGATATCTGTACGATCGATGAGCAACGCATCGAAGACATCACTCGCAAGCCAGCGACGAACAAAGCCACGCGACCAATAGTCTTTGGCGGCAACCGGTCGTGCAATCTCCCTGATTGACGGCGGTAACGATGCCCAGATAACAAGCGCATCAAGATGACTGGTGTGATTTGCAAAGTAGACACGCTGGCAGGTATCAGGTTGGCTTGCAATCCAACGCACACTTGCCCCGGAGAGGAGTCTGGCAAGTCCAGCAAGGAGCAGGCCAGCCAGTCGGCATACCGGTGAACGGGACGTAGAGGTCCGTGCAACAGGCTTCGGCGGTAACGGATCAGCAGGGGAAAGCATATCAGCATCTTTTCTTGCCGGACCCCACTTGGTCAATCGCTGTTGAGAGCGGTGCTCTTTTGGGAGGGTCGAGCAGTCTGTGGCTAACGTCATTGGCCGGCTCGAGCATCGGGGACAAAGGGGTTATGTACGCGCTCGTGTCCTATGGTGGTGGGGTTGCCATGCCCGGGAAAAACGATTGTGTCATCTGGAAGTGCGTACAAAATGTTACGAATACCGTCTGCAAGAGATTCAAAGTTGCCGTCAGAAAAGTCAGTGCGGCCGATGCCCTCATGAAAAAGGACATCTCCTGCAAACACAAGTGGTGGTGTGCAATCATGAACCCTAAATACAACATGTCCAATAGAATGGCCTGGAATCTCGTGAACGCTGAGAGAAATCCCCGCAAGTTCAATCAATTCCTCATCATCGAGGAGACGATCGGCCGGTGGGCTGTTTACAAGAAATCCAAAGGGGCCTGAGAGATTCGCCTGGGCATCCTGTAACTTGTGGGCGTCATTGGCCCCAATCAGAATTGGTAAGGAAGGCCAGATCTTTCGAAGGGCTCCGTTTCCTGCAATGTGGTCAGAATGCCCATGGGTGAGCAAAATGCACTCGGGTGACAGATGCTCTGACTCGATGGCTTCAACAATCGGGTCAGGCTCAAATCCGGGATCGATGACAATACAACGAGTATCTCCCTGACGTCTCACAACATATGTGTTTTCACCGAAGGGCATTGATTCCACTCGGGTGATGACAACATCCGTTGGGTTCGCAAGAGATTCTGTATGAGCCATGAGTGGGAGGATATACCGTTTGGAATGGTCAAGAGGTTTCCTCGAGCATGGTTGTCAACCGAAAAAGGAGCAAGCGAAACGGATTTTTCCCGTAAAAATGGGGGAAACCTGGCATGGTCTGCATGGGCAACCTCCGTTACACTCCCGCAGCCCGAGAGGCATGCAAGGCTGTCAAACTTGTTGGCCTCTCCGGAACATTCCGGTGTAAAAGGTGTTTCTCATGGCGGTTGGCATCATGTGCGATGATACTAGACAACGATACAACACATTCGGATGTGCTCCTCATCAGTATGAAGAAAAGGCCGGTAGCATGATGGTTACCGGCTGTTCAAATCGAACGCCCAAGATCCACGGAGGGTGACATGGTCGGTAAGTATTGGTTTTTCATTTTTCGGTATCTCGGCATGGCCGTGCCTCTCTGTGTCGTCGCAAGTCTTGTGTTGGCAGAAGAGCAGGCAGTTCCTGCGCAGACACAAGATGCGGCTCAAGGTCCAGGGCTCATCCCAGCTGGTGACGGATCGAAAATGAATCAAAATGCTGGGGAGGCCAATGCGGCAGCTGTGGGTGACCATCCATTGGAACCAGCACTTGAGTTAGCAGCGAGAGGCTTGGAATCAATACGAGCAAATATCAAAGACTATTCATGCACGATGGTGAAACGGGAGCGTATTGATGGGAAACTTGGTGAGCATCAATACATGTTCAGTAAGGTGCGTCAGGAACCATTCAGCGTCTATCTGTACTTTCTTGGACCAGAAGATGTGAAGGGGCAAGAAGTTATTTATGTCGATGGTAAAAATGAAAATAACATGCTTGCTCACGCAGGCAGTGGTGTGCGAGCCATGATGGGTACCGTTTCTCTCCAGCCTCAAAGCATGCTGGCAATGACTGGAAATCGATACCCCATTACAGAGTTTGGTGTTGAAAACCTGGCGAGGCGGCTTGTGGAAGTTGCAGAACACGACAAGAACTTTGGTGAATGTGAAGTGAACTTCTATCCCAATGCGAAGGTCAATGGTCGGATTTGCACCTGCGTCCAGGTTGTCCATCCGACCCCACGGAGAAATTTCCGCTTTCATCTTGCGAGAGTGTTCATTGATGATGAGTTGACGGTGCCGATTCGCTATGAGGCATACGACTGGCCACATGAAGCGGGAGGCCAGCCAGTGCTCATGGAAGAGTACACGTACATGAACCTCAAAACGAATCAGGGCTTCACGGACGCGGATTTCGATCCAACAAATCCCTCCTATAAATTTAGCGGCACGAAGGAGTAACAACCGTATTGTCACACGGTCGCTCTGGCACCGTGGTGCGGTGTTGCATCAACGCATTCGTTTGACACATGCATTCCCCCCTCATCCTGTGGGGACTGTAGACGGTACACTGGTAGTGTGAGTCAATCGTCAACTGTCCATGAAAGTGTGTTGCCAGCTGAGGTCATGTCATTCCTCGCTGTCCGTCCGGGTATGCGCGTGGTTGATGGTACGCTCGGAGGAGGCGGTCATACACGCCTTTTGGCAAACGCTGTTGGTCCCTCTGGTCAGGTTGTGGCGATCGACCGTGATCCTCAGGCCATCGATCGTGCATCGCGGAATCTTGCCGATCTTCCCGTACGGTTTGCGCAGGCCAATTTCTGTCATATTCCGGAGGTTTTGGATGCGGTTGGTATTGATGAGGCTGATGCGGTTTTTCTTGATGTTGGTCTCTCCAGTGATCAACTCGCAGATGATTCGAGAGGGTTCTCATTTCAATCAGATGGGCCGTTGGATCTGCGTTTTGATCCAACGGAGGGAGAGCCGGCCTGGCGTTTGGTGCAGCGAATGCGTCCTGAACGTCTTGCTGATCTCATCTACGAATTTGGTGAGGAGCGGTATAGTCGCCGCATTGCGAGAAAAATAGCTACGATTCGTGAAAAACGTCCGATTCAGTCTGCGCGTGACTTTGCGAGCGTTGTCCTGTCGGCCATGCCACGACAAACGACTCCATCTCGCATCCATCCAGCCACTCGAACCTTTCAGGCACTACGAATTGCTGTGAATGAGGAATTGAAATCGCTTCGTACGGCTTTGGAGCGGATTCCAACAAGGCTTGTTCAAGGTGGACGGTGTGCGGTGATCTCTTTTCACTCACTCGAGGACCGGCTGGTCAAGCAGGCCTTCCGATGTAAACAGATATGGCACCCGCTGACACGATCGCCAATCGAGGCGTCTCCGGAAGA
>MDSZ01203675.1_pt1 | contig 34351 bp, 8 predicted proteins | sample 811201 | NCBI WGS metagenome assembly MDSZ01 (sample SAMN05326647, study PRJNA326480) | marine metagenome | isolation source: seawater | place: Indian Ocean: North | collected 2010
CAAGAGAGTGGACAAGAGTGAAGATTTCGTGAAGGAGGGTATGACCCTTATTACTGAAGTTGACAGCGAGCGTCATCTAAGGAGAGCGAGAAAATTGAAAGATGTTAAAGAGGGAGAAATCTTTGACAACCAAGAGGAGTGGGCAGACGGATTCTGTGGTAAGTGATAAATAGAAACAGCCTATTGCTGTGTCTAAATGCCTTCCTTTCAGACATTCAAAGACTTGAGTGTTACATTTAAGAAGCATCCCGTTACCGATGATTTGGTAACGGTAAAGGACAAGGCAGCTATCGTTCAGTCGATTACTGCCTTGCTTCTTACTATGAAGGGAGAAAGACCATTTCAACCTAACTTGGGTAGTGGTATTCAGAAGGTTTTGTTTGAACCATTAGATTATGGTTCTGCTGGTGTTATCAAATCAGAGATTACTAACGTATTAGCAAGATACGAACCAAGGGTTTCTGTTGAAGGAATTAGATGTCTACCAGATGAATTGAATAATGGTTATGAAGTAGAACTTCAGTTCTCCATTATTGGTCGAGATGACGCACCAGTAGCAGTCGAATTCTTCTTAGAGCGAACACGATAATGCCTTATACTCAGGTTGCCAACTTAGACTTTGAAGATATCAAAGCGCAACTCAAGGAATACTTGAGAGCACAATCAGATTTTACTGATTATGATTTTGAGGGATCGGCATTAGCAACGCTGATTGACACTCTTGCTTATAATACGTACTACACTGCGTTCAACACCAATATGGTGGTGAATGAGATGTTCCTAGACTCTGCTACGTTGAGAGACAACGTAGTGGCACTAGCGAAGCAGTTAGGGTACAGGGCAAAGTCAATCACTGCTCCTGTTGCATATATCGACTTTACTGCAACATATGCCAACCCTACCACTGATGCAGAGTTAATCCTAAAGGCAGGCACAGGATTCGTTGCTTCTTACGATGAGACTTTGTATCAGTACGTTACATTAGAAGATGTAAAGGTACAGGTAACGGGAGGAAACACTGCAACCTTTGCACAAGTTCCAGTAAGAGAAGGAACACAGATTACAAATACTTATACTATTAACACTTCTTTAGCAAATCAGAAGTTCATTCTTGATAACAAGAACATTGATACTAACACTATTAGAGTAAAGGTCTATCCTGCTGGTGGAAGTTACAGCGAACCATACTTCGTTTCTGACAATATCTTAGAAGCAAACTCAGAAGCAAAGGTATTCTTCCTAGATGAGATCGAAGACGAGAGATATGAGATCATCTTTGGCGATGGTGTTATTGGTTATGCACTACCTAACGGTGCAAGAGTAGAAGTCACTTATCTAACAACATCTGGTCCTTCATCAAATGGCGTCAAGTCATTTGTATTCAGTGGTGTATTGGAGACCGTAAATGGTGTTAACCCCAATACAAATGTATCAATTGGTACAGTTGTTGCATCTGCAGGTGGAGAAGAAAGAGAGTCCACCCAGAAGATCAAGTATAATGCTCCAAAAATCTATGCTGCACAGAATAGAGCAGTAACATCAAATGACTATGATGCTTTGATCCGCAGGATCTACCCTGCTGTTAGTGATATCATCATCTTTGGTGGTGAAGATCAAGTACCACCACAGTATGGAAGAGTCTTCATTGCTATCAAACCAGAAGATGCTTCTTATATCACTAGCATCACGAAGCAAGAGATCAAAGACGAATTGAAGAAATATAGCATTGCTTCTGTCATTCCTGAGATTGTAGACCCTTCAATTCTATTTGTTGAGTTAACAAGTAAGATTTTTTACAGCAGAGCAAAGACTAGCGACAGACCTGCAGTCATTCAGGGTAAGGCAATTGGTTCTCTGAATGATTATATTGAGACTAGTGATACTGAGAAGTTTAATGGTAAATTTAGATACAGTAAAGCGATCACTGTAATCGATCAGTCTGACAATTCCATCAATTCTAACCTTACATCTGTTACGTTGAGAAAGGATTTTATCCCTCAACTTAACAGCACATCATACTACGAAATTTGCTATCAAAATGCGTTTGCTGATGACGACGACCCTGTAGTGTTCTCAACGGGTTTCACTGTTACAGAATACCCTACTTTTACTGTCTATTTGGAAGATAGGTTAGGCAAAATGGTCCTATATAGACTAGATGGAACTAATGGTGATAAAATTGTTTTAGACGATTTTGTTGGCACCGTAGACTATGAAAAAGGTGAAGTAAAAATGAATGACCTTACGATTATCAAAGGGTCATTTGAAGACAACAGAATCCAACTGAGAGCACTTCCAAGACAAAACGACATCGTTGCGTCAAGAGAAGTTTATCTAGACGTAGACATCGCAAACAGCAGCTTTATTGCATACGCAGAGTAGTATAGATGGCGAAAATCAAGAATTCAATTTCAACTCTGATTGAGACTCAACTACCAGAGTTTATTACTACTGAATACGAGCTTTTTGGTAACTTCCTTACCAAGTATTATGAAAGCTTGGAGATTCAGGGTGGTGCCCTTGATATTGCTAATAATCTATCAACCTATGCAGACATTGGATACTATGAGTCCAAGGTACTTGAGCAAAATAGTGAACTAGTAGGCAACCTATCAGATTCTGCCACTACTATTACTGTTTCTGATGCTCGTTCATTCCCAGAAGAGAATGGGTACATCAAAATTGGTAAAGAGATCTGTTTTTACAAGAGCAGAACAGATACCGAGTTTTTAGAAGTCTCCCGTGGTGTTAGTGGTAACACTAAACTTGGTGACCTCTATAATACTACAGAATTTGTAACTAGTCAAGCATCGACCCACTCTGGTGGAGAACTAGTACAAAACATCAGTAATCTGTTTTTGTATGCTCTAGTCAAGAATTTTGAGGAGCAATACTTAGCATCGTTCCCAGAAAAGTATTTAAAGAACGCTGTAGACAAAAGAACACTTATCAAAAACATTGGTGAGTTCTACAGAGCAAAAGGAACTGAAAGATCTATCCAGTTCTTATTCAACACTGTAATCTCTGGTGGAGAGGAGAATAGACCTGAGGTTTACAATCCATCAGATTTTACCTATAAGTCATCTACATCAGATTGGACACAAGGTTATGCTCTTCGTGTCAAGGTTCTCTCTGGTGATGTAAAAGATCTTATTGGAAAGGTAGTTGTTCAGCAAGAAGGACCCAGAAATGGTTTTGCTTCTGCTACAGTCGATAATGTCAGGTTTGACTCTAACGTTGATGGTGAAGTAACATATAATCTGTTCCTGGCAACAGAAACTATCAATGGTATCTTTGAATTTACTACAAAGACAGAGTTAACTAAACAAATTGAAGATACCGATGATGTAGGAGATAGAATCAGTGTTGCATCTACGCTAGGATGGGAAAGCACAGGATCTCTCTTAATTGGCGGAGAAACCATCACATTTGATGATAAGAATATTACACAATTTACAATTAGCAGTAGAGAACAAACAGTAATTCATCCTGCTGGTACTACTGTTTATGATCCTATCATTATTGGTAACTCGGATGTAAAACTACTGGTATTTGGACTAGTTTACAATTTACTTCCCAACCAAGCACAACCTTATGCATTTACTGGTGATCCTATTGAGGTCACAAATCCAGGATTTGAAACTACTGATCCAAAAGTAGTTACACCTCAAGGAATTAGATGGTTACTATCAAACACGAATGCTAAACCAACCTCTCCAACAAATCCCTCTTATACTAGTAGTCTGTCAAATCTTTCTACTGATGTGTCTGCTGTATTCTCGGATGAGCAGTTCTATTACATTGCTTCTTCTGGATACCCATCATATCCTATTCTGGAAAACGTAACTAGTATTCCTGGCAATCTTGCCGATCAAAAAGTTCTAAAACTTATTAGAAAGGAAGCAACATCAACAACAGAGGTTTATAAGACTCCATCTCTTGACACTGGTGTTCTATTAAATGGAACTAGAATTTATAGTTACAAGGATACTGATACTGTAAGATTCGGAAAACTAGAAAAACTTACAGTTAATAACCAAGGTATTGGATACAAGAACGCACCATATGTTCTAGTTAATGATGTTGCTGGAAGAGCAGTAGCAAAACTTGCTGGACAATTTGTAGAATCTATCGAAGTATTAGAACCAGGACTATATGGCAAGACTCCTAGAGTTGAAATCACTTCTGGTCGTGGTGCTGAAGTAAGAGCAACAGTTACTTTTGGTAGAGTTACTGATTTGATCATTGACAATCCTGGTCAGTATTATTCATCACCTCCAGCAGTTATCATTAGTGATCTTGCTGGTCAAGGTCGTTTAGCAGAATATACTGCTATTGTGTCTGATGGTGAAATTGTTGGATTTGATCTAGTAAACGAAGGTAGTTTCTATTCGCAGGACAATGTAAGAGTTACTATTGTTCCAGTTGGTAGAGATGCTACTGCTATTCCAGAATTGACAGAATGGGTCAAAGATAGGTATTCTAGACTACAAAATTCTCTAGATGACAATAATGGTTTTGTCTTCGAGAACTTTAATAAGTCATTGGAGTATGGATATGCTCATGTTGCTAATCCTAAATCTCTTCGTGTCAGACTCAATGATAACTTAAGTTCACTTGGAGTAGAACCAGCGGTTAAGGTTCATTCTCCTATCATTGGTTTTGCTTATGACGGCAACCCAATCTATGGACCATTTGCACATGAGAATCCATTAGATACACAGTCTCCTATTATTAGGATGACTTCTAGTTATATTTTAAAACAAACTAGATCTTTTGGACCTAGCACACAGGACTATCCACTTGGTGATTTTATTCAAGACTACGAATATCGCCATAAGACAGGAACTCTCGATCAAAATAATGGTAGATATTGCGTAACTCCAGATTATCCAAATGGAGTCTATGCATACTTTGTTACCATCGACGATCAACAGGTTCCACAGTTCCCTTATATTATTGGAGACAATTTCTACTCTCTCCCCGTAGAATCCAACTATGCGTCTAATCTAAACCAGTCAAACATTTCTTCTAATGTCAAGAGACTGTTTGTTCCTGGTATCGAAGGTAATGGTGGTGGTGTCAATGCAACTATTAAGGATCTAGAATCTGGAAGCGTAGACTCTGTTGAAGTAGAGTCTTCTTCTGATTCGTTCAGTGTAGGATCTTCCCTAGTATTTGATAACCTTGGAACGGATGGTAATGGCGTAGAAGCGTCTGTAAGTTCAGTTAAAGGAAAATCTGTCAATTACTTACAAAGTTTTGAATCCAAGGTTGTTAAGTTGGTCATTACCAGAGATTCTTATGTCTTTGCTGATGATTTCCTTAGACAACCAGGATCTGGTGCTTTTGGAACAATTGTTGGTGATGTAAGAGCAGACAATACCATTCTAGTAAAAGATGTCAATGGAACATTTGATGGTAGTGCAACATTCTCTACTGACATTAAAGTAGTCAGACTTACAATTGATAAAGTCTCTTCATTTGAACAGGGATCTATTCTAACACTTACCGATGGTGTTATCACTGAAGCAGCACAAGGTGAAGTATTAGAGTCTGTCATTGCAGGCAATACAGTAATTGTAAAAGTCACTTCAGGAACATTTGAAGGTCAAGATGCTCTACCTGGATATTTCTTAAAGAGTAATTCTCTTTCCGATACTTCTGGTGCAAGGATTGATTCTGTCGAATACCTAAGTGATGGACTAGTTCCATTTGATATTGATTCAAATGTCGCCCTAGTTGAAACAGTAGGAGAACATAAACTAGGTATTGGAGATGTAGTTGATGTTTCTATCAACCCAGATGATGCAACAAAGACAAGAACTTACTTTGTAAGAAAGAGAATTTATCAAGAGTTGACACTCAGAACACCAAGATACGAAACTACTGTAAATTATAGTGGTATTGGTAGAGGCATTATTCTTAATGCTGGTAATTTGTATGAGGTTGGTTCATACACCAATATTCCACTAACTGGTGGATCAGGAACTGGTGCTACTGCAAATATTGTAGTAAGTCCATTCAACACAGGTGATGTAACTGGTTACATCTCTGATATTCAAATCTCTGAAGGTGGCGATGGTTACAAGAGAGGTGATATCCTTGGTGTAGATGATGCACCACTAGGAAAGGTTGCTGGAAGTTCACCACAAACTCTAAGATTCTTTATTGATCACGTTAGTGTATCTTCCACTGCAACAAAGATCTTTGTTAAGAGTGCAGTAGAATACTGCGAAGATGATTTATTAAAAATTGATGACGAGATTGTCAAGATTGTCTCTGTTACAAATAATCAAGTCCAAGGTGGTACTCTGATTGTAGAAAGAGGACAAGAAGGAACAGAAGCAGTTGATCACTACGATGGCGCACCTGTATCATTATATGATGGTGAATATCGTTTTGATGCAAACTTTGTTGTAAATGGTTGCGAATCTGTTACTTACAATAAAGAGAGACAGTCTTTGTTGGTAGTTTATCCTTCAACACAAGATCTATCAACACTACAAGGAATTACAGAAACTACTACTTTCTTTGATAACAGCACACCTCAAAGGTTTGTCAACATTACTAATGCAACTGAACCAGAAAATAGATTTGAATTCAAACTAGATCCATCACTGTCTATCTTCAATACTACTGCACCTAATGACTTTGTTTCTGAATGGTCTGTAAATCCAATCATCGAAGTACAAGAATACTATAAGTATAGATTCGATACTTCAGATAACTCACTCACTGGAGCAAACCTAGACTTTAGTCCAAGTGGTAATTATAACATAGTTCCAGTAGAAAAGACAGAAAGTTCTGTTGTACAAGGAGCTCCTGGATCTTTTGTTGAGATGAAGTTTGGATTTGGTCCTGCAATTGCTTCCAATCAATATGATGAGAAGCAAGAGTCTAGATTCTCTAACTATTTCTATTTTGATAAGAATGGAACGATTAGTAACAACAACTCATATCTAAGAGTTGTACAAGATCCTCTTTCTTCCAGGCAAATTGTAAATTATGTTACACCTACCAGATTCTGCTATTCTCTGAAGAGTAATCCTCAATGGGATGGATCTGGTCAAATTTCATATACTACTACAGGAAGATTTGCAGTAGGTGAGATTGATAGTGTATCCGTACAGAATATTGGAGATAACTATAAAAAATCTCCTATTGTAGTTGGTGCTTATCTAAGCACAGAAAATCAAGCAGATGCAACAGTTCTATTTGATTCTCTGTCAAATACTATTACTGGAGTAAAGGTAAACAGCAATGGATCAAATTATAGCAAACCAAAGGTAGTTATTCTTGATGGAGATGGTATTGATGCCGAGTTTGGCATTACTTCTAGAAATGGCGAAATCTTAGACATTTTTGTAACCAACAAAGGAACAGATTATACTAAGGCACCTACAATTGCTATTATCGAATCTGATGTAAGACTATTTGCTCAAGGAAGTAGAATTGGTCGTCCAAAGAATGTAAGTATTGTCAAAAATGGAAGTGCTTTCCACAAGGACAAAACATTATTATCCGAGTACACTGGTAGTTATGCATTTGCAGTCAAAGGTTATGGTGACAGCAATTATCTAAACGGAGAGGTTGTAACTCAGACTGAAGGCAATACTATTATTGCTGAAGGTATTGTAAGAGACTGGAGAGTAGGATCAAATATCCTCAAAGTTTCTAAGATCAAAGGTAAGTTTAGAAACGATTTACCTATTGTTGCAAAAGTATCAAAAACTAGCGCAACTATCAAACAGACTTTCGTTTCTGTATTTGATCTTGACATTCAACCTTTCTCTGATAATACAGGTTCCTTCAGATCTGATAGAGGTAAGTTGGGTGTCTCCAATCAGAGACTAACAGACTCTTTCTTCTATCAAGATTACTCCTACGTTGTTAAATCTAGAACAACTATTGACAACTGGAGAGAGTTAGTAAAAGAAACTACACACCCTGCAGGATTTAAAGTATTTGGTGAAGTAATTATTGATCCTGTTGTAGAGGATGGTATTACTATGCCATCTGAGATGCCAAAAGCTTCTCACTTCAGTATTGTACAACTATGGGATTCTGAGAAAAATAAAGTAACCGTAGAAAGCACAAGAAGACAACTCACACAGTCTGTTCTGTCTGTTGATGATTACCGTGCTATCAAAGGTAGTGGATCTGTTGCTGTTGATGAATTCAATTTCAACGAAACCAATGCTTTTGTTGTTACTTTACAAGAAGCACTCGATGGATACCAAAGTGAAACTGTTGTTCTTGGAAGAACTGAATTTACCTTGCTCAGCAGTTCAGGATTGCCATTTAATCCTCATAGTGCAGAAAATCTTATTGTAACTATTGATGGCGTTATCCAAGAACCTGAAGTTGCATATACAGTTTCTGGAAATAAGATTACTTTTGCTACTGCACCTCTAGGTGCTACTGTAGTTGAAGGTCAGGATATTCAAGAACAACAGATTCTTATTCGTTATCTTGAATTTAAAAATGATGCATTCAATGATAAGCATTTCAGAAAAATTAGAAACTTCTACCAAAGAAATGGCAGATGGTTAGATGCAGCAAATCAGATCCTATTGAATGTTGATTTTATTGTTGCAGAATCTATTGGATGGTTTGAAGCAAAGTATGCTACAGACATTGCAAACTCTATTATTCCATGGACAGCAATTGAAGGTGCTGTACAAGCAGATATCAGAAATCTTTGTGCAGCACTGGAACATGATTTGAGATTTGGTGGTAATATTAAGACAGTTGATTATGCAGAACTGTTTGCGACTTCTTATTCTAGACAAAATACACAGATCAATGATTTATTCCAATATGTTGTTAGATTAGCAAAATTAGCAATCAGAAACTGGGATTGGATTGCTCTTGGTGCTACTTACACTGCTGGCAGTGATATCATTACTATTTCTGACACATCAAATATTGCACTAGGTGCAGTTGTTAGTTCTGGCAATGCAATTCCACTGTCTTCTGGTTACAGAGTTATTGAAATTATTTCAGATACACAGTTAAGAATCTCTGGAACAGCATTGATTGATAGTAGCACGGCACCTGCAGGTGCTGCTGGTCCTGGTACTACTTACCTAAGTGGTGAGCAATCTGGAGATCTCAGTTTGCCAACAGGAACTGGAGCTGTCATTCCTCCAAATACTTATGCATTACCACCTGGAACTACTTTAACTGTTCCTCCTGTATTCGCAGGTTTAGATCAGGTTACGTTTAGTTTCAGTGGTATTAATAATGGGACATTCTATGATGCATCCAATCTAATTGAAAAGAATAGAAATTATATTACAGACTATGCATTGAATTGGGGTGCTGATGTATTCCCTAACCTAGATTGGGGTGATACCAAGCGTTTAAATGCTAGTTTCAGTTTTGATAACAGAATTTATGTTAGTGATGATGTTACTATCACAAATAAAGGCGATGGTTTTGAAACAGAACCAGAAGTTATCGTTACAGAAAGTGCTTCTGCTCCAGCAGTTCTAGGAAATCGTCATGGATCCAATGAGGCAATTATTGCTAGACTAGAATATAAAGGTTATATCAAGAGAGTAGATATTTTAGATGGTGGTTCTGGTTATACACAACCACCAATTATCTCTTTCCCTGGAGACATGGAAAATGTTTATGCGGTCGCTGAAATTGAAAATGGTGAACTAACAAGTATCTTAATCAGTGGTGAAGGTTTCTCGACAACAACTGCTGACAACGTATATGAATTTGGACCTGGAACTACCATTGCTCAAAATGGTACTGGTGTTGGAGAAACAGGTGGATTCAATATTGGTGGAACCCACTTAAGATTTGGTGATACTGATGGTGGAGAAAGATACTGTATCTTTAAACCATATGATACCAGAAGTATTCAAGTAGTTAGAGTTTTTGCTATTCGTGGTGATGATACCAACGGTGGAGAAACACCAGAAGGTGATTCTGGTGATGAAAGACTGAGATTGGCATATCAAATTGTATCTGACCCCACAACTGCACCCGATGAAAACAGTTGGGTAGATCTTGGAGTTGTAATTGGATTAGAAGATGAAGACCCAGATGGTGGTGTTCTCAAAAATTATGATATTACACTTCCACCAGAAGCACAAGACGAATATGTCTACTTCAGATTAAATCAACCAGAAAATAGTGGAACAACTTTTGATAACTTTGGTGTACTTAGTGTAAGCTTTATTGAAGCATTGGTTGGCGATCCCAACGGTCCAAGATATTCAAACTATCTGGTAAATGTTGATACAAACCCATTAGATACTGGAACTCCAACACCTGGAGAAGCAAGAGTAGCTCTTGGAAAGAGAGTCGATCGACTAGAAATTGTTGATGGTGGACAAGGAATGCAGGCTGCAGATCCAAACCAAACTGAAGTTTATATTAAGTCTCTCTTGAATCAAGATCAGATTATTGAATTGGATGCAACTGTAAAACTTGCCGTAGAAACAACAGTTAGTGTTACTGATGGTGGTTATGGATATGATCCAAATGTACCAGCATCGGTAGTCATAAGCAATCCTACAATAACAACCGACTTACCTACAGTAGAAGTAGAATATGATGAAAATGGAACTGTACTTTCTGTAGAGTTAGAAAATCAAGGTCCTATTGATAGAATACCAATTGGTTTGCAATTAACACACAGAACTTTAGGCGAAAACAACTTAACTACAAAGTGTGGTAGAGATATTGGTTATCTCTTAGATGCTGCCCTTTATAGTTTGAGATTTGGCGGAAACCAAAAACTAGTAGAATTTGCTGAACTATACTTTGTTGGTAGCAAACTCAATTATATTGTTGGTGAGTTTGTTGAGACAAAATCAATATACAAAAAAGTTCTTACTGAACTTTGTGTTCAAGCGATGCGTCAAGAGCTAACGAGTGGTAGTACGTATACATCAATTGCTCCTGTAAATGACCCAGAAGTAATTGTTGATCTCTTATCTCCTACTTGTGCTGGCGTAGAATCTGCGCTGAATACTTATTATGATATCGTTGAAACTATTTTTAATACAGGTCCTAATGTCATTCAACCAACTAGTCAGAATCCAACGAGACCTGGATACTACACAAGACTCGTTCCTTATGCTAACTATGACATTATAGCAGATAATCAGTTAATTAGTGGAGAGTGTGAAGATGTAGTTTCTTCCCTATCGTCTTTTGCTGATATTATTAATGATGCAATGATCTTAGATACATCAACTACCAAGTCATTACCTGACTTTATTGATAATGAAACCTCAGAATTTGAACTGTATTGGGATGATGATGGATCACCAGTTTCTCTAACTGAAACAGACGAGCATTTGATGGTTGCACTTAATGGTGTAATTCAACGTCCTAAGTACAACCCAGATGAACCAGCATTTGATTCTTATTGGATTGATAAAACAGTCACACCAAACTTAATCAAGTTTACTGCTCCTCCCATTTGGGATCAAGATTTGTCTGCAAAGACAATTCAAGAACCATCACAGGTCGAGAGATTATTTGCCACCAATATTGGTAACTACAAACGTTATACTATTGATAAGTCACTAGTTAATGGCGAAAGAGTTGGTCCTTTCTTGATTGTAAGTGTAGACGAAGATAAGATTGTAAATATTAGCGACTCAAACTATGCGATTGTTATTGTCAATGGTGTAATTCAAAAACCAATAACTGCATATGAAATTGCAGGTGCATCAATTACATTCAAGAAGTATTCAATACGCGAAGAAGATGTTGTTGACATCAGACTTTGTTATGGTAGAGACTTAGAATCTACAGTAACATTCCATGATTTTGATACTTCTGGATATCTGTATGATTACACACTTGAAGTAAATGGATCTGGAGTAAGTGCTAGATTTAATGGTTTTGCAGTTACCAGTGATTGGGCATTGACGACTAAAGATAAATTCTACATTTATCAAGAAGACTCCAATGGAGTTTATGGTATTGGTTCCATCTATGATTGGAAACTAGTTGGTGCAAACCAAGTTATGATCAAGATGTACTCTAACAATCTTGATTATGATGCTTCTAGAACAACATATGTTCAAACTATGGGTGCTACTGCAGTTAGTACATTTACTTTTGCTGCAACAGATAGTCTTACATTAACCAAGAATTATGATTATTTGTCTAGAACAGATAAGTCGTACTTTGCTGAAGATGTAAAGAGAACTAATGATCTTCTACAAAGAAAAGGATTCTTCAGACTTGCACCAGGAGATCAAGTTAAGATTGAAGGTGAGTCTAGATATAGAACTATCAGTTCAGTTCCAAATGAAGTTTACACCAGAGATAACCGTTTAGACGGTGATGCTGGTAATGACATCTATGGATCATTTGGTGTCTCATCTTATAATGGTAAGACATTAGGCGAAGGTCTTAGTGTTTCTGCTGTCATTACAAATGGTGTTGTTACTGCTCTCAACTGGAATGAGAGAATTGTAGAAGAGATTGCAAATGCAGATGGAACTACAACTTACAAGTTTTATAGACCCACTGCATTTGGATATAGAACTCCACCACAACTTAAGTTTATTCCAAAAGATGGAAATGGTGGTGGTGCAAGAGCACAAGTAATTGTTGCTGGTGGAGAAATCCAAGGTATTCAACTCGTATCTGGTGGATCTGGTTACACAGAAGCACCTAAGGTAGTTGTTACCAGAAAGTATGATGTCAAGAAACAAGATGATATCAAGGTATCACTTGTCAAGTTGGGTGTACAGTCTGTAATTAATCAAGGAATTAATGTTATTTCTACGGTTGATGTTATTCAACTACCACCCCCAGAACAGGCACTTCTCACTGCTGTTGTTCTAGATTCTGTAAGAAATGTCCAAGACCAAATTGAACAAGAGATTTACCCAGAGTCTCTTGAAGATGGTGCTTCTGTCATGCCAGAAGATGTACCACCTTTGTACAGACAACATTTTTATTATCTTGGACCTTATTATGCTGGACAAGCAGAAGAAGCAGAAAGATACATCCAAAGTTTTGTAGATGTACGTGCAGAAGATGTTATCAGCATCTCTCAAATGTCTACTGATAGATTTATTGTTCAGACAATTCAGAGAGAACTTGACAATACCTTCCTAGACAATGCTGTCTACAGAGCACCTGGAGCATATCTACAGGCACCTCTAAACATTGGAGATCACATTGTTTACATTCCAGATACTGCTAAGTTTACCAGTCATGGCAAACTTATGGTTGGCGATGAAGTTGTATACTATCCAAGAAAGAGAAGCGATAGATTCCTCAACGTAACTAGAGGATTTGATAACACTACAGAGAAGAACTGGAATCCTGGAACATTCATCAGACAGATTGAAGATTTCGTAAGTCTTGCATTCGGTGGTGTAACTTCCTTCACTAGTGAAACAATTGTTACAAATTCTATTCCAGTTGGAAAAGCAGAGAACAAGTTAACCAGACAATTTGTTGCTCCAGCAACATTTGAAATGGAAACTACTGTAAATCGTGTTACCGAATTGCAGGTTTCTGTAAACGTAGAGTCTATTTCTTCTATCTCACAGCAGGTCACTCTAGATGTTCCTGCTGGCGGAAACAATATTGTTTCCGACTTTACTAACTTTAGACCAGTTGCAACAGTTGACACTTCTGTTATTCAGGTCGAGACTGAAGTTGTTTCTGCTCTAGAAAAAGCATCAGAACTTCTGTTCTTCACACCACCTGGCGGATTTGTTGATTACTTTATTGAGAAAATCAAATTCTCAAATCCAATTTTGACTAGAATTAATGGATTTGTTACTGTTCTCGATAAGTCAGTAACTCAAAGAGATGGAACGGTTATTGTTGCACGTAACATCCTCGAAGAAGAACAAACTTCTTATATCGGTAAGTATAATGTTGGTAATGTGGGTGCAAATATTTCTTCTTGGGACTATGTTTCCAAAGATAGCGGATTTATGCCTGGTGGTGGAGTTTCAATTGCTGAATTCTCACAACTCTTTGTATCTTTCGGTATTAGAGATTTAGAAGAACGTGGATTCTCCAACTATACATTAGCGGGAGAGAAATTCAATCTAGGTATTCCATCTTTCAATAATCCAGCAACAACTACGTTTAGTAGCGGAACAATTGCTTCTCTTGGAGATATTACTGTACAAAATACAGATTACTTCCCAGCATCTGGATACATATTCCATGGTTCTGGATCCAATAGAGGTGTGATTCGTTACACATCTAAGACCCCAACCACATTTAATGGATGTACCGTTATTAGCGGATCCACTACCATCCAAAGTGGTTCTGACATCATACCATATTCAATTGACTAAATATCGGTATAAATATAAATAACTTTGGCATAAACCACACGTCGGAAAAAGAAACCAATGGCTGCTATCATCTCTGATAAATTTCGAATTTTTAATGCGAAGCAATTCCTTGAATCGCTTAGTGAAGGCGCAAACGATGCTAGCGCCGACCGCACCAGACTCTACTTCTTTGTAGGTCGTCCACAACCCTGGAGAGCATTCCTCGAAACCTACTCTGTAGACGGAGGATCTTTCACAGTAGGTAACGAACTCTATGTTGGAACTAACTACGGAACAGCAACATGGCGCGGTACTGTTGAGGCAGTATACAGCAACTCAATTCTTCTAAGCGCAATCTTCGGTTCTGCTGGTACTGCATCTGCTCCTGGTTTAGGATCAACCATCAAAGAATGGGACGGTGCTTCTGATACTGGCGTTACTGCAACTTCTGGCGTATACCGTTATGCAACTGAAGATGCACCCCCACTTCCTCTTGACAACCAAGTAGAGAAGACTGACATTTACGACGACATCATTGCAGCAAAGAGAGTAACCGACGCAAATGCCCGTGCTGTTGTTCGTCGTTATAACTGGGATCTAGTTGCCAATCCTAAGTTCGACATGTGGAAGCCTGACTATTCTGCATCACCTGCAGGTGGTGGTCAGATTGGTAAGTCAACTGCACTAGGATATGATAGCATTGCAGACGCTAAGTTCTATGTAATGAATACTAACTATGAAGTATTCAAGTGTCTCTACAACGGCGAAAACCCTGCCAACCCAACTGGTCAAAATGCTACTGAAGAACCTTCTGTAGCAGGTGCAGGATACAATGGTGCAACTGGTATCTACACCGAGACTTCTGGTGCAGGATATGTCTGGAAGTACATGTACACCCTCCCAACCGATGATGTACTTAAGTTCTTGTCTTCCGACTTCATGCCTGTTGTACTTCCAACAGAATCAACCAGAGTAGCAACTGAAGCACTTGCTGTTGCTGGTTCTGTTGATGTTGCACTAGTAGAAGATGCAGGTGGAAACCTACCTCCTTCACAGACTCTATATGCAGACATCCTAGGTGATGGTACTGGCGGTATTGTTCAAATCGTAACTACTGCAGGTGGTGCTATTTCTAGCGCAACTGTCACTTCTCGTGGATCTGGTTACACCTATGCAAACGTCCTTCTAAGCAACGGTTACCTCTACAGTGACGCTGGCACCACCACTGGTGTTGCAACACCTGCTGGTGCAACTGGTGCAATCGAAGTTGTACTTCCTCCTAAGGGCGGTCACGGCGCTGCTGCAGACATCGAGCTGAATGCAAAGCGTGTCATGACAAACATTCGCCTAACCTATGCAGAAGGTTCAGGTGACTTCCCTGTAGATAACGACTTCCGCCGTATTGGTCTACTAACCGATCCTTATGATTGGGGTACTTCTTCATATGCTACCTCTTCAACACTTAATGGCATGTATGCTGTTAAGATCACTGGATCATCTGCAGATTATATCTCTGACGAACCAATCAGTCAAGTCCGTGCAGATGGAAACATCGCAAAAGGAACTGTTGTTTCTTGGACACTAGATGCTGGTTCAACCACCAATGGTATTCTCAAGTATTACCAGTCTCCTGCTGAGCACCTACACAACGGTGCAGTATATGCATTTGAAGCAAATGGTGCTGTAGACGTTACTGGTGGAAACTCCGCAGCAGATGGTAATGTAGATACTGTATACAACGGAACACTAGAAGGTGTAACCCTTGCAAACGGTCTAGGAACTCCTGAGATTGCTAACAATTCTGGAGACATCATCTACATTGAGAACAGAAGACTAATCACTCGTGCTCCTGACCAGATTGAAGATATCAAACTCGTTATTGAATTCTGATCAAAAACACATCATTAAGTCCCCCGAGCGATCGGGGGATTTTTTTTATCTCTACTAAATACTAGGGACAAGATGCTAGTATTTGGCGGAGTACAATGCCACAGAAGACTAACCTAAATGTTTCTCCTTATTTTGAGGATTTTGACGATAGTAAGAATTTTTATAAAATTCTCTTCCGTCCTGGATACTCAATTCAAGGTAGAGAGTTAACGCAGTTACAATCTGTTCTACAGAATCAAATTGAAAGTATTGGAAAAAATGCTTTTAAGCAAGGAGAGCTTATTGTTCCTGGAGAGGTTGGACTTAATAATAAGTTAGATTATGTAAAACTATCTTCTGTGTCAGAGGTAGCAGTCAATGAAGGTGGCGCTATCGTCTATAGAAAATATGATATTTCACAGTTAGTCGGACAACAACTAAGAGGTTTAACTTCTGGTGTTGTTGCTAATCTTGTCTCCGTACAAACTGCGACTGAAACTACAGCAGATACTCTCTTTGTCACTTACTTAACTAGCGGTAATGCTGGCAATGAGAATACCTTTAGGCAAGGAGAAACACTAGAGGTTGTGGATGGAGTAAACACTCCTTTACTAGTTGTTGGAACTGATGGTAGTGTACTACCAACAACTGTTAGTGTTGTCAACCCAGATACTCAAGATGTAACAGTTCTTGAAAGTCGTGCAATGGGTTATGCTTCTGCAGTTAAAGTAGAAGAAGGTATTTACTTTGTCAACGGATATTTTGTTCGTAATGACGAAGAACTTTTTATCATTGATCCATATTATAATGCACCTTCTGCTATTGTTGGATTTAGAGTAGAAGAATCTATTGTCACACCAGAAGAAGACCCAAGCCTCTACGATAATGCAATTGGTTCTTCAAACTTCTCTGCTCCTGGTGCTCACAGACTTAGCATCAAACTAAACCTAGAGAAGTATGATCTGTCTGCTACCACAGATAAAAACTTTATCAAGATTCTCACTGTTAAGAGTGGTGTAATTCAGAAGCAAATTAAGCCTACTGATTATACCGTACTAGAAGAAACTTTAGCAAGAAGAACATATGATGAATCTGGTGACTATGTTGTAGATAGATTTGATGTAGGTATCAGAGAATACTACCAGAATGATGGCAATAATGGTTTATATGCACAAGGAGATGATGGACTAGTAAATGGTCTTTCATTACAAGATGCATCCCAAAAGATGGTTGCTAATGTTGGTGCTGGTAAAGCATACATTAGAGGATATGAAATTGTTAATAAAGAAACCAAATATCTAGAAGTAAACAAAGCAAGAGAGACTGTAGACGCTGAAAACGTAACTCTCAAAACAACTGGTCTTCCAACATATCCTATTACTAATGTCTATGGATCTATTCCATTCAATGCAGAGGGATCTGAACTAACAGCATATCCAGATGTAGAATTATACAATGTTTATAATGATGGAACTGTAGGTCAAAACATTGAGTTTGCATCTGGTCAAAAATCAGCAGTAAATCCAAACAGATCTGGTGTTGGTGCTCGTGCTTCAGTTGATAGAAGAGGAGAACTATATGGTGACAGTTTAGCAACTGTCACAGTAACTGTTGACATTACTAATGGTACTGGTGCAGCACCAACTTTAGTTGATAAAACTCTTGATGGTTCGCTAACCTTTGAAGAATGCTGCGACTCAAATGGTAAATTATATCTTGCCTTTACATATAGTGGTGGTTATCCAGACACTTATAAATCTGTTGACTTGGTAGGTTTTTCTATCAAGCAAAGAGACGATGTTGTAGCACAAAAGAGATTTGCAGAACTGACTTTACTTGGAGATAAAGCAGTTCTAAAAGGTTTAGTTAAGACTTATGATATCGAAGATACAGAATCTAGAAGACAACTGTATCTAGAAGCAATTGCTGGTGTTGACGATCAAGGAAATGTATTAAATCCTACTTCAGCAATTCTTGGAAATATTCAAGACTTTTCCGAAGTTACAACTCCCCTAATTGGTGTTGCAAAACCAGGAAACTATACCCTAAAAGAAACTGGATTTGGTTTTAACCCTGATGCTGATGTAGTTGTATCAAAAGGTAAGTTGTCTGGCGGACAATCTGCATACAACGGTATCTTTGGTCTAGGTTACTTTGCACCATCATTCTATACAAAAATTATACTAGAATCCGACATTGCTGTTGGAACCTTTGAAAAAGGTAAGTATATTTTTGGTATTACTAGTGGCGCATATGGTGTCATTGAAGGATCCTCTGGTTCTACCTTCTCCACTGGAAATGAGTTGATGATTACTGCTCTTTCTGGTAAGTTTGTTTCGGGAGAGGTAATTAGAGACGAAGATGATAATTCCGCAAAGATTGCAACTGACAACACCATCTCACACTTTATTGTTAAGAATAGAGGCAGTGGTGGTTATGAAGTAAGTACCAATGGAACTGCTGGAACTGCAGGCATCTCCATCAATGGAGTATCATTTGATACATCAAAAGTTAATGTCTTTGGAAATATTGACGGAAATGTATTTGGTATTGACATTTTAAACAGAGGCGTATTTGGTCAGACATATTCACAACCACCTGTAGTAACTGTCGATGCTCCTTCTTCGGGAACTATTACTACATCCGCAAAGATTGATGCTGTCCTGTTTAGAAATACAGTTCAGACTTATACACCAAACGATGTCAAATCATTTGGATGTGCTTACGGATCTGGTGGCAACAACTTGTTCACTGCTGACCTAGAAGCATCCAAGTCTCCATATGCAAAACTTATCCCAGTAACTGACTTTACTTTCACTGGTGGTGCAGGATCTAGATTCTTGGAGTGTAATGGATTTAATGGAGATACTACAGTATTCCTGAAGCAAGGTGATTACATTCAATTTACCGATTCTGCTGGTGCTGCAGAAAAAGTAATGGTAGCATATGCTACTAAACCAGAAGGAACCCTTAAGTCTAGAATCTATCTAGACACTGCACTAGCAGCAGATGTTGTCAACGGAAGTGTTGTTAAAGTAGAATGCAATATTGAAAACTCTTCTAAGGGATCTCTCTTATACCCAACTGGTGGTAATCAAGTTGCTAGCATTTCACAAAGCAACGAAGACTCTAAGATATCTTATTTCTACAGAAAAGATTTCATTACAGAGGCAGCATCTAGTGGTGGTAACATTACTTTTACTGCACAGTTGCCATTTGGTACTCAAAGATTTGCCAGATTTACTCCAGAAAACTTTGTAATGACTGTCCTGAACCCAGGATCATCAACAAAAGTTGCAACTGGTGATGTCATCTATTTGACAGAAGCAAACATTATTAATGAAAGCACAACAGATGCTGCTAGTGGACTTAATGCTGGCAGTATTAAGGTAAATCTACCACAAGAGTTTTTCGGAACTTCACAAGAACCATTCCCAACACTCAAATTAAGTGCTACCTTAGAACTAAGCAAAGCAAGACCTAGGATTAAGTCCGTAGTAAGAAACAGAAGAATTCTTATCAAGTCTGCTGGTGACAGAATTGTACCACTAAGAGGAGAAAACTTCGATACAGAAGCAACTAATGTATCTACGTATTCTGATGTATTCAAACTTAAGTACATCTACGAAGGTACTTCTTCTTCGCCACCAACAATCGATAGTGCTGGTAACCTAGTCTCTGGTGTTGATGTTACCGAGAGATTCACTTTTGATGATGGACAAAGAGATACATTCTATGATGTATCACGCATTGTTCTAAAACCAGGATTTGAAGCTCCAGTAGGTCAACTTGTAGTTGCGTTTGATTATTTTGAGCACTCACAAGGAGACTTCTGTACCGTAGATAGTTACCTCCACGAAGCAGGTGTAACTCTAGAAGAAATCCCAACCTTTAACTCTGCAGTCCATGGCATTCTTTCACTCAAGAATGTATTTGACTTCAGACCAAAGGTAGATTCTTCTTCATTTGTAACAGGATTCCAAGATCAATCTTCAAGAGAAGCAATCCTCAGAAACTTTATTGGTGAGGGTGGTGTTGCATCTGTTGTTCCTGCTCCAGATAAGAACCTTGAATTTACATTCAAGTTTACCCAAACAGAATTCTTGAATAGAATTGATGGTGTGTTCTTGACGAAGAGAGGACAGTTTGTACTCAAGGAAGGTAACTCCTCACAGAATCCAACCAAACCCGAGTTAATTGACGACGCTATCCCACTATACTATTTCTATGTACCAGCATTTACGAAAAACAGCAAGGATGTAAGAATTCTTCCTGTTGACAATCGTAGATATACGATGAAGGATATTGGTAAACTTGAAAAGCGCATTGAGCGTCTTGAGTATTATACCACTCTTAGTGTTCTTGAGCAACAAGCTCTGAACATGCAGATCCGTGACACTATTGGATTTGATAGATTCAAAACAGGATTTGTTGTTGACAATTTTGAAACTCATGGTATTGGTGAAATTTCTTCCGAGGACTACAAGTGTGCTATTGATACACAACAGTCTGTATTGAGATCTCCCAATAAAGAAGATTCTTTCAGACTAGAAGAAATTAATACTACTACAGACCAAAGATTTGTAGATGGTTATGTCAGAACAGGAGATCTAGTAACTCTACCATACACAGAACTTGAGGTTCTTGGAAATAGTTTTGCTACAAAGACTATTAATCCAAATCCATTTGTTGCACTACAATATGTTGGTGAAGGACACTTAGATCCACAAATTGATTCTTGGTATGATCAAGAAGTAGAACCAGTAATTGTTGATAACAACACTGGTCTATACTCTATCTTCATCTCCAAAGATGATACTACCGAGAGTTTCTCTAGTATCTTCAATTCATTTGTAATTAACTGGATTGGATCAAAAGGAACCTTTGGAAGCATTGCATCTTTTGGTAAGACTAACACAGATAGTTCTATCGAAAAAGTAACCAGAGCATCAGTTGCAAGTAGCTCTAATGTAAGTCCAGATAACAATGAAATTGGTAAAGGTATTGCTACAGATTCTGACCAGAAAGGAACAGTTGCTACTTCTCTGAAGTTCTATGCTAGATCCACTGCAGTCAAGTTTACTGTACAAAGATTAAAACCATTGACTACATTATATCCTTTCTTGGAAGGAAATGACATCTCTAGATGGACATGTCCCGATAGCAGATTTACTGGTATTGCTGGCAATTCCTCAATTGGATTTAACGCACCAATTACAACAGACGAAAATGGTAATGCTAGTGGCATCATCATTATTCCTGGTGGTGTTCCTCCTGTAGAGAATGCAACATGGACTGGTAATATCGATACCGTATCTTATGATGCTACACAACCAGAATTGAGAATCGTAACGGGTATCAAGACTATTAGGTTCACCTCAAGTCGTACTAATGACGCCAAAGATACTGTAGATTCATATGCAGATCTTAAGTATTATGCACTTGGCAAGTTACCACAAAATCCACCAACCATCAATTCTACTGGACCTGCTTACTTTAAAGCAAATGAAGGTGTACAGAAAATTGACAGTGTAACTGATGTTGAAATCAAACCCAATCCACTTGCACAAACTTTCAGTATTGAATCTTTTGAAGGTGGTTTGTTTGTAACCAGTGCAGAACTCTACTTTAATAAGAAGAGCACCAATATTCCTATCAGAGTATATCTAACAAATACTGAAATTGACAAACCAGCAAAACATATTATTCCTGGAGCAGAAGCAACACTGTCTCCAAATACCTTGATTCGTGCATATTCTAATGGCACAACAACCTTAACAGTTGGAGAAAATATTGTTGGTTCTCAGTCTGCATGTAGTGGACCATTACTTAAAGTTCTAGATTCAACCAATATTGAGGTGACTGCTTCTGCTGATGGTAAGGTAATTGTTTCTAGTGATCAAGTTTACACCTTGGTTCTCTCTAACCACAATGGCAGAGAATTCATCCAAAATGAGAACTTGATTATTGATTCAATCACAGAATTCAATAACAAGAATAACACCAACCTAGGTCTTACGATTGCTAAAGATTCTGGAAGAGTTACTGATCTAATTGTTGAAGCAACAGGTCAAAGTTACGACTCCGCATTCTTGACTTTTGAAAGTCCACAACTTGCAGGAGGAAGTCAGGCAAGCGGTGCTGTTAAGATTTCAGAAGGAAGAATTTACGATGCTTCAGTATCCCTTGGTGGATCTGGATACACTGCACCTCCAGCAATCGTTATCAAGGGTGTTGGAAGTGGTAATGGCGGTGGAGTAGTTACTGCAAAGATTACAATTGATAATCCTGCAGTTAGAATGGGTGTTGCTGTTGATACAGATGGAACTACCAACTCTACTATTCCTACCAAGTTTAAATTTAAAAATCCTGTTTACTTACAGAATGGATCTCAGTATGCATTAGTGATTGAAACAGATTCTACTGAATATATGCTTTGGTCTTCTAGACTTGGAGAAACAGAGATTGTTACTAGTTCTCCTGTAACAACACAACCTCTCCTTGGATCTGTTTATAAGGCACAGAATACTGATAACTGGACAGAAGATCTATTTGAAGATATTAAATTCAAATTGAATCGTGCAGAATTCGATACAACTAGAGGTGCTACATTGAAGCTCTCTACCGAGAATCCTGGTTACGAATATCTCAAACTGAATCCATATGAGACTAGTGGAGTCTCAGATCAGAATGCAACTTCTCCTCTGTTTAAACTCAACAACAAAGTTGTTAAGGTTTACCATAAGAACCATGGTTTTGAAGACGGTGGAAAATCGTATGTATTCTACAGTGGTGCTGATGGTGTAGGTGGTGTTTCTAGTACACAACTTAACACAAAACTCTTTAGAGTCACCAATGCTGGTATTGATTCATATAACATTACTAACGATACAACTGCTTCCAATAGTGTAAAAGGTGGCGGTGGTGTTGTCCTAGCAGCATATAACAGAAAGTTTGAAAGACTATTCCCACAAGTCAATTACTTGTCCTTCAGTGATACCACAGTCACATCATCTGTAAAGACAACCAATATTATTCCTGTTGATTCTGATACAGAAAACTATGTTTCATATTCTCAAACAGTATATGAAAAGACATTCTTGAATGAAATTCAATACTTCACAAACCAGAAAGTTCTTGCTTCAAGAATCAATCAGGTTATGAATAATATTGATCGTTCTATTGAATATAAAATTGATTTCAATTCTGATATTACATACCTATCACCTGCCATTGATCTTTCTTCTGCAAGTGTAATCACTTCTAGCAATAGAATTGAAAACGCATCTGGTAAAGAGGATAGATATGGAAGAAGAGATGCATTGCTTAGACTCAAGGAAGTTTATTCTTTCGTCTTAGGCAACTTGAATGGACAGACTATTCTTTCCAATCAAGAAGTCAGTATTGAAGCAATTGGTTCTACTGTTGCTGGACTAAATGGTTCTCAAGCAAAAGGAACTATTGCTAGGGTTGTTGAAGTAGGTGGTGATACAATTGTTTACGTAAGAGTTTCTACTATCAATCCATTCTCCAAGAATGATCAGTTGTCTATCTCTGGCATTGCTGGAAACCCAACAGTAACTTCAGATCCAGTTAAAGTAACATTTGGTGGTACAGCTGGTCCTGTAATTCCTACTGTTGGTGCTACTGTTACTGCAAGAAATGTTGGATTCACTGGAATCTTCACTGCTAAGATCGAAGGTAAAGTAACCTTCTTCGATATTAATAGTCAAGAGATTACAGTTAAGAATGATAAGAAACCGTTTGGTTCAACTACATTCGATCAAACACTTGCAGAAGCTTCAGTAGTAGAACCAAGTGTAGCAAGAAGTGGAGAAAGTGTAGAAGATATCTTCCGTGTTGGTGATATTCTTTCTTACACAGGTCAAGAAGCAGATGAGTCTGCATACTGGGAAGTCAAAGAAATCGAATATACCGATGGTATTGACTATGCACCAGAAAATAGATTCGTCAATAGTTCTTCCATTGCTAAGTATGTAACAAAAGAAATCTCCATTGGCAATCCTGGAACTTCAATTAACGTCAAGTTGACTGCAAACATCAAAGATGTTTCTGATATTCAGGTTCTCTTTAGATATAAAGAGTCTTCTAGTCAAGAATCTTTTGATGTTATTGAGTACCAGTTCTTCAATGGAACAGGTCTACCTGACTTTGACGTTGTTGCTTCCGCAGAGAATACTATTTCAAGTATTACAGAGAAGCAGACCTCTTATCAAGAACTAGAATACAGTGTATCAGATCTACCTGAATTCTCTTCCTTTGGTATTAAGATTGTTATGAAGTCTGACAATCCTGCTTACGTTCCCAAGATCCAAGACATGAGAGCAGTTGCTTCTTACTGATGGATTATATCAAAGTAAAGGATCACGATTCACTACTTCGTGATCCTAGAACTGGTGCGATTGTTAATACAAATAGAAGTGAATTTCTCAAGCATGTAGAGGCTAGGCGTAAGATGTCTCGTATCGAGACTGTAGTTGATGACATAAATAACTTGAAGGATGAAGTATCTGAAATCAAAGCCTTACTGCGAGAGTTAATCAAAAATGCCAGCAATTAATGTCGCCAGAACCGATACCTTTGAGCAGCAAAGGGTAAAGATCAATGAGATTGGATCTCAATTGTTTGCCATCAGTGCTGGTGGTAGCGATCTTGCTACAGGAAATTTAAAAATTGGTGATGGTACAAGACCCCTACCATCTCTAGCATTTGATAATGAACCAAGTTTAGGTTTTTATAGACCAGAAAATGGTGTTCTTGGATTTGTATATAATAGCAAAAAATTAGCAAATCTAACAGCAAGTTCATTTGTCAACTTTATTGATGTTGAGTTAGAGAAAAATGTTATCGCAACTGGAGGACTTCTTGTCTCTAGTGGCGGTTCTAACTATGATGCTGGTTCGTATAGTGGGGTATTTCTTTTTGGTGGTACTGGCAGAAATGCTACAGGAAATATTGTAGTAACAGAATTTACAGGAACAGTAACCGAAGATGGTGAAGGATATACTCCTGGTACTTACACTGGAATTGCTTTAGTTGGTGGAAGTTCAACTGGAACTGCAGTGAACTTTGATGTAGAAGGTATTTCAGGAACTATCACAGATGGTGGTTCTGGATATGATGGTTCGTTTGGTCTTTTTAATAATGTTCCATTACAAACATTAACAGGTAGTGGTGCAGGTGCTAGAGCAGATATTAGTGTCGTTGGTGGTACTGTTATCTCAGGAACTATTACACCTGGATCAGGATATGACGCTGATTTCCAATTCTCCGCTGTTACTCTATTCAACGTTCCAACTACAACATATACTGTAACATCTGTTTCAAATCCTGGAACTCCTCCACCAAATGAAGTATACCAGATTAATGGAGTAACTCAAGATACTTTAACTCTCATTAGAGGAAATACCTACAGATTTGATGTAAGTGATTCTTCTATGTCAACCCATCCGTTGGTATTCCAACAGACCGATGGCAACTCACTAGATCCATTGTTATATTCAATGGTTCAATCGGGCACTGCTGGAACTGCTGGTGCATTTATGGACTTTATTATTAGTCCAGATGCTCCAACAGGAAATATCAAATACAACTGTGCTGCTCATGATGGCATGGGAGCAGCTATTACTGTAACCACAGGATCCGTTGGTCAGCATGGTACTGGAATGGTTGTAGATATTGAAACTAATGCTGGTGGTCAAGTATCAACTGTCACTGAAGTTATCCAAGGATCTGGGTACAAAACAGGCGATGTATTAGAAGCAGCTGCAGCTGATTTACCAACTGGTGCTGGATTCCAGTATACACTAGGAACATTCACTTATAATGGTGTCGTTAGTGATGTCAATATCACCACACAAGGATCTGGATATGAAACTGGAGATACTGTAGGAGTATTAGATTCTGATATAGGTGGTGCAGGAGGTTCTGGATTTGAGTACGCAATTCAATCGAATCCTAGTAGTATTACTAATCTTGTTTTTGATACAAAAGGAAGTTCGTACCAAGTTGGCGAAACTCTAACTTTCCCCGTTGCTGTATCTACCACTGCATATTTTAGAGGTATTGTACAAGGAGTATCAGCAACACTAGGCGCAGGAACAACTTTAACTTTAGCATCAACTGCTAATATTATTCCTGGAATGTCGATCATTGAAGATCCTCTAGGAACAGGAGCTTTAACACCAGCAACAACAGTTGCTTCTGTAGATAGTCCAACACAAATTACATTATCAGATCCACCAACTACTCCTGGTGCCACAACACTTGATTTCTCTTCTAGTGGACCTACAGAGGAATTTGAAGTAGATGATGCAACTGGCATTTTACCAGGATCTCCAGTAACAGTAAACTCTGGAGGTGGAACACTCGATGCTGGAACAACCGTATCTCAAATTAATGGAAATATTGTAACACTGAGCGCACAAGTAACTGCTTCTGGTGTTACTAATGTAACATTTACTCCTCCGTTTGGTGTTGGATCTCCTGCTTTTGAATTTGAGATTCAAAATCTAGGAGAAGTTGAAAGTATTTCTGTTGATAATCCTGGAATTTCATACGAAGAAACTGATACTTTAACTGTAAATGCATTCGATTTAGTTTCTCCAATTTCTATTGCTGTTACAAACGCATCAATTTATAAAATTGATTTTGCAACATCGCTCGCTGCGGGAACTATTACAGAGTCAGACAGAGTAACACCATCTAGCGATGGAACTAACTTTTATGATGTTCTTACAGTAAAAGAAGTTGGTGGAAATATTGATTATATTATAGTCGCTGGAATGACTATTAGTAGTGGAGATGATATTCAAGTAGAAGGAAGTACAACTGATTATACAACAAATACTGCTACACTTGGTTATCGTTATCTACTAGATGGAGATGCAAACCCATCTATCACATTGTATTCTGGAAATACATACACATTTGATTTAAGTGATGGTTCTAATTCGTCTCATGTCTTTGCATTAAGTACGTTTAGAGATGGTATTTGGGGTCCAAGTTTAGTTGAAAATATTACTGCTGATGTTACCGCAGGGTCTAAAACTGTTACTGTAAGTTCTTCTGCTGGCATTTTACCAGGAATGGCAATTACAGTAAACACAGGTTCTGGCATTCCAGATAATACTACTGTTGAAAGTGTTGTCAATGCAACCACAATTACCATTTCAACTAATGCTCTAATCACATCATCTGGATTAGATTTAACTATTAGAGGTGTAGAGTATACAGATGGAGTTGTTAGAACAAACAACTCTTTAACTATTAAAGTAACAGATGCCACACCAAGTCTATATTATTATTGTGCTACTGCATCTGATACACATGCAAACGAAGGTGGTTATGATAACGACGAAATTTTACTAACAGTAGATTTAAATAATCCAAAAGTATTTGGTTCTGGAGCATCTTTTGTTGTTGCAACTGTTGATACATCTACTCCAATTAAACTTGATAATGTTGAGGAAAAAATTACCACAACAAATCTAGAAGCAACCAATGCGACAATTACTGATGCCACAAGCACAAATTTAACTGCAAGTGATGTAACAGTAAATACTACAATGAGTGTTCCATTAATTAACAATGGAACTACTGATTTAGAAGTAACTTCTCCAAATGTAAACTTCTCTGCTGCTATTTCTGCTGCAAATGCAGCTCTATCTGTAGCAGGAACAACTGGTAGTTTAACCACTACTGGATTCATTAAAACAACAAACTATTTTGATTCTAACGGTGCGTTGAGAATTACAGGTGCAACTTTCAATGCACTTGGTGCTAATGATATTAATATTGAATGTGCTTCTAATAGACTCTTAAAAGTTACTGGATCCAGTGCTTTAATTCTACCAAAAGGCAACACTGCACAGAGACCCACTGGATCAGATGCAGAAAATGGTGCCATTAGATTTAATACCGATACTGACCAATATGAGGGTTACAATGCAACTACTACATCATGGTCTTCTCTTGGTGGTGTCAGAGACCTAGATGGTAACACTACTATTCTAGCAGAAGAAACCCCTGGTGCAAATGATAATACACTATGGTTCATTAATGATAATGTAAATTCTATTCGAGTTTTACAATCACATATTTCCTTTGAAAGTGCTAAAACTCTAAAGTCTCCAAACCTTTCAAATCCAACTTACAGAAATTGGGCTTCCAACAATCCTGTAACTGCAGGAGAATATTTAAAATTCAGAAATAATTTATATCTTGTAATTACTGGAGGTACTACTGCTTCTGATGGAACTGAACCTGTTGATACTACTGGCAATGATTTTGTTAATGGAACATCAACATTACGCTGGCATTCGTTAGCAGTAGCACCCATAACATTTGAGGATGTTTCAGAACTCAGAGTCGGTCCTCTAGGTGACTTGCCACTAAGAGTCAATAATGATCTGAGACTTGCAGACAATGTAGTATCTACAGATGTTAGCGATCTTATCTTCGCACCAAATACTGGTAAGAAAACTGTAATTCAATCTTCTACTTCACTTGTTCTTCCTGCTGGTTCATCTTTAGATAGAGGAATTGAAGTACAGGGTGCTATTAGGTTTAATTCAACTGATAGTCAATTTGAAGGATATGATGGAGCGAACTGGGGTTCTCTTGGTGGTGTTAAAGACGTTGACCAAAATACTTTCATTATTCCAGAAACTGCACCTGGAGCAAATGAAAATATCCTCTTCTTCTATAATGATAATAACAATACCTTACAGTTAACTACAGCAGGATTAGATTTCTACTCAATCGATACTATTAGGTCTGTAACTACAGATGAATTTGAAATTACTGCATCTCTCCTGACAATTGATAATGCTGCTACAACATTAGACAATACAAGATCAGATACAACTTTCTTACATTCAACAAAGCAGTTCTTTGATATTGGTTTGTCTTCTGGTTTGAATATTGACCCAGTATTGAGATTAGACAACCAGGGTGATGTTTATTTCAATATTGGTTTTGGAACAGGAACATTCAGTGGAGTAAAAGTTTTTGATGCAGAACTAAAAGAGTTAGAACTAGCACAAACTTTAATTCGTTCCGATGCCTTTACTCTAGTTAAAGGAACTGTAGATAATGCAAACACTATTATATACGATAGCACAATTTCTAAGGGAGCAAAGACTACAGTTGTTGCACACAACACTTCTACAGGAGACAAAGAATTTATTGAGTTTGGTATTATCGATGATGGTTCTGATGTCTTCCATACAGAATATGGTAAGGTCAGAACTGGTGTTGCTCTAATTGATCCAACTATCACATTTAGTGCAAACGCAGAAGCGCAACTAAATATTGCGTTGACATCAGATGTCACAAATACTCAAAATGTGACAGTTACAATCGTATCCAACGTTACAAAGGCATAACAAATGGCAACCACTACCGATAAATTTGATTCTCTTACAGGTTTTTCTGTTGACAAAACAGTTGTTGTTGATGAGTTGAGAAACGTTAAGGATGTCAATACGTTTGAAATAAAAAACAGAAATTTTGCTGACGGTAAAGTTTCTAATTATATCCTGAGAGGGGTAGGAACAGGAACACTACAACTTGACACAATTGGAACACAAGTTCCCATTGATAATAATACAATCAATTTTATCACTGGAAGAATTATTGGGGTAAATCCACAAACTGATGTTTACTCTGCAAAATTTGAGACAGTAGTATCATCTGATGCATCTGGAAACACTACTCTATTGTCAACGATGATCACTGTTATTAAGGATGATATTCCAAATGGACAGTCATGGGATATCCAACCTTTAGGTTCGCAAAATAAGTTTAGTTATACCACAACAATTACTGGCACAACAAACGTAATTAAGTGGGCAGTTTCAACAGAGGTGCATAGTATCGAATGGCAGTGATGCTAAATATATCATAGGAAAAGTATAGGCGGCGGCATAGCACCATGAGTTTTAATATCAATTCCGATAAAGAGTTTGTTAGAGGTTCCAGACCCAAACTCATCGGTGATAACGAACTTACTATTAGAAACGGTACTGGATCTCTAGAGAGAGAAGTATTACGTGCTGAATTGGATGCTAATACGGGTCTGCCTCGTGTTGGTATTAACAGAACTGGTCAAAGAATTAACAACATTGAAGTCACTAACGGTGGTGCTGGATATACACAACCTCCTAGTGTTCAGGTAGGACCGCCAAATGATCCTGCGGGAATTCCATGTCAAGCGTCTGCTTTTATCTTCAATGGTAGTGTTGTAAACATTGCTATTAACAATCCTGGTAGTGGTTACACATCTGTTCCTAGTGTAACTATTAATTCCGTCGATGGAAATGGTTTTGGTGCTACTGCTGACGCTTTCCGTGATACTGTTGACTATGAACTTGATATTAACGGTGCAATCAGAACGTCAACGTCTATCATTTCAGACACCGCAAATATCCTAAACCTGGATATTGATAACTTTGTTACTCCTGACCTTGCGATGAGAGCACCTCATCTCAAGACATTTGCAAACAACACAGGTGAAATCTGGTCTGCTAACGTTATCCTTCAGAAGGATTCTTACAGATACTTTGGTCAAAATATGTACCAAGCCCTGAATACAGGGGAAACTGGAAGTCTTGCACCAACACACCAAGACGGCACTGAACTCAATGGCGAAGTTAATTTCAAGCACATTGGTTTTAGAGTAGATAATCCTGCTTCATATAGATATAACGAAACTGCAGAATCTGGAGATTTTCCACGTTCTATCACACCTCTACTAGGCGACAGATCTGATAAAATTGCTACTACAGAATACGTCCTCAACCTAGCAACAAATGACGTTGGTGGTCGTATCTATGTTTCTGAACAGATTGGTTCTGACTTGAACGATGGTCGTTCAGCAGTTAATCCTGTTCGTACAATTAAGAAGGCAGCGCAACTAGCGTGGTCAACTCCTGGAATTAAAGAAACTATTATTGTTTCTGGTGGTGACTACGTAGAAGACAACCCAATTTCATTGCCACCAGATTGTTCTATTGTTGGTGACAACCTCCGTCTGGTAATTATCAGACCTGCTAATCCTGGCAAACATATTGTCAAGTTTGGTGATAAAAACTATGTTATTGGCGTTACCTATAGAGATAGAGTTGACGCTAACGGAGATCCAGTCTCTACATGGGACTTTGCTATGGTCTTTGACGACAAGCAAAGAATTTTAGTAGACTATGAAGTAAATGGTGACTTCGGTGTTGATTTCCCAATCGGTCATCAAATTTTTGGACCTGATAGATTCCGTGTTGGATTCCAGCAAAATGGTGGTTTGTCACAACTACAAACTGGAATTGAAGTAGTTGGTGTTAACACTGGTGCAAGAGCAAACGTAATTGGTGTACAATTTGATACTACCACGGGAGCAAGTGCATATGTCAATGGTACATTTGATGTAGAACTGACCAGTGGTTCATTCGTTGAGGGTGAACAATACAGATACATTACTTCTGCTGCTACGGGAAGTGCGCTTTCCTTAACTATTACCGAAACATCTGGAGAAAATACATTCAGAATTACTACTGATCCTACTGGTACTATTGCTGGTGGTTCTTACATCTACCTAGATGATACTGATGATTCTAGTTTCTCACAAGGTTATTACGAAGTAGCAAACATCACACCAGATGATGAAAATTCACCAACTTACTGGGATGTCGTCGTAGTTCCCATTCTAAATTCTCCTACTTGGAGCACCACTCAAGCAGAGGGCATTTTAATCTATGATGCTACACCTACTTCATATACTGTTGACACCGTTAGCCTCAAGTCAATTAGAGCAGAAGGAGAAGTTGTTTCTGTTGAGGACGATGTAACTGCAGTTCTTCCTATTCAGAGACTTGACTTTTCTCAGCAAGGATCATTTACAGATGGATTCCAGAATGAGCAGTTTGGAAATTCAGAAGACCTTGGTGGTATTGTATTCTACACTAACGAACTAGTTGGTAGACAAAATACCCACGAATTTAAAGAAGGTCAAGAAATTGAAATTAGTGGACTTCCCACAAACAATAGTCCAGATATTTCCATGCTTAATGGAAAACAAAGAATTTACAAAGTTCTAGAAGACGCTGATGGTCGTACTAGAAGATTTGTAATTCCTAAAAAAATTCCTGGACTTAATGATGCTAATTTTGACCCAGGACAATTCGCGCAGGTAAAAACTTACACAAGAAGTGTTACTTTATCTCTACTCAACTCACCAAATACATTCCAGATTGCAACTCCAGTTGAGAGAAGATATCAAGATGCATGTGTATTCATCCGCAACAACAGAGATTTTATTGCAGATGAAGTTGTAGGTAGAATTAACAGGGAGTTTTCAAAAGATTATTTTTCTGCATATGATATTTCTGGATCTACATTTAAAATTTTCTTAGGAACTTCCAGATTTGCACATACGTATATAAGTGGTGGTACTGTTGAATTTGGTGGATCTACATACAACATCAGTGGATTTTCATATGATCATACCACTACTGGTGTTGCAGTTGTTACTACAACCAACCCAGTTGCTGGTCTTGCGGAAGATGATATTGTAAAACTTGCTGACATTCTATTAGAGTGTGACAATGGACAGAAAGTATATCCAAGTTTCAATATTCCAACAGATGATAACCAGTGTCGTGAAGACGTTGTACACTTCTTAAATGCTCTTGTAAGAGACCTTGAGTTTGGTTCTAACCATAATGTCCTAGAAGCAGCACAGAAGTACATTGTAGGCGGAAAGATTGCCTATATCGAAGATGAAATTATTCAGAATGTTCGTGCTATTGAGTATGCTAGAGAACTAGCAATCTATGCAATGTGTAACTGGAGAACTCGTAATAGAACTACGGGCGATCCTCAATATATTCCTCAGTATTCTTCTCTACCAAGATACTTTGACAACAGTGTTATTACATCAACAGCAGGAAACCCTGCTTGTGATGATGTTAGATCGGCAATTGATACTCTATCATATCTTTGGGTAGATGTCATTTCTAATAATGCTTCTGGTACATACCTAGATGCTGCATATCTAATTGCTAAAAACAGAGATCTGATTGCAGACCAAGCACTTATCGATACAGAAAATGCATATCCTCTATTAGGACTATCTGATATTCACCAGAGAAAGTGTCGTCGTGATATCAATTTCATTCTTGGTGGTCTGATTAGAGACTTGGTATTAGGTGGTAATAGTGGAATCGTAACAAATGCCGAAGAATATTTCACTGGAGCTGCTCTAACTGGTATTGATGCATCCCAACTAGATGAAACTATCTACGCATACCAAAGAGTTGCTGAGTACGCTGTCAATGCAATGCGTAACTGGTCAGATGGTGATGTTCTAGCAACAACACCATCAACTGCAACTTATAGTCCTACCAGTGGTGCTTTTACAGTAACTTTCCCAACACCATCAACACTACCTGTCGCTAACTCTGATAGGATTGCATTTGCTGAAGGTGCAATCACATTCAACTGTGCTTCTGGTGATGATGCAAGTCCATATAGAACAGATGCAAACTTTGGTCAGAGTTTCTTAATTACAAATGTTTCTACCTCTGGCGGAAACACTACAGTTTCTGCAAATGTAGGTGTAGCAGGAAGCAATACTGATACCCATACTTTTGCAAGTGCTCTAGCAAATGGAACTAAAATTATTTACAATCCAATTACTCTAACATCCCCAATTCCTAAGTTTGAGGATTGGAGTATCCTAGAAGATAGTGCAAATCCATCTTGTGCTAATGTAGCATCTTCTATCACTACATCTATGGGTCTACTAGAAGACATCTTAGATGGAACAGTTGCTCCTGGTGCTACAGTACAAAATACAGGAACATTATTTGATATTTCTTCTATTGTTACATATCCAGATTCTTATATCTATGATTTTAATAATGTAAGAATGGCAATCCGTGGTGACTATGATGATTACCCAATCATCGAGGCATCACCATACACTCAGAACTCTTCTGTTATCTCCTTCTTAGGTGGTGGCGGTGCTCTAGTTGATGGTTCTAAGGTCAAGCAACCCAACTGTCCTTTCCCTGGTCTAGAACTAGACGGTTCTGCATCGTTCCCCAACCAGGGTAAATCGATGGTCGCATCTGCATTCACCATCGTCTCCTTTGGTGGTACAGGATACAAGG
>MDSZ01199542.1_pt1 | contig 34346 bp, 29 predicted proteins | sample 811201 | NCBI WGS metagenome assembly MDSZ01 (sample SAMN05326647, study PRJNA326480) | marine metagenome | isolation source: seawater | place: Indian Ocean: North | collected 2010
AAAGCGAACGCCTGCTCGCCACCCTGCGTCACGCAGCCGAGAATTACATCGTCGATGGCACTCGGATCGACGCGCGCACGATCGACCAGAGCATCGATCACCACCGCGCCGAGATCTGCCGGGTGCACAGCAGACAGAGCGCCCTTGCGCTTTCCGCCTGCGGTGCGCGCAGCTGCGACGATATAGGCTTCAGCCATAGATCATATTCCCTTGAAATTGGCGGGGCGCTTGGCAAGGAATGCCTGCAGCCCCTCAGCACATTCGGCAGAACCGCCGGCCAGCACCATGCTGCGCTGCTCATCGTTCAATTGCGCCTCCAGGCCGGTGTCGAAGCTGTCACGGAGCAACGCGCGCGCTGCACCTAGGGCTCGCGCCGCTCCGCCGGCCAGTTGCTCTGCAAGCTTGTCGCCTTCCTCAGCTAGCGCGTCATCTTCGACAACGCGGGTGACCAGGCCGATCGTTTCCGCCTCTAGAGCCGAGATCCGGCGATTGGTCAGGACGATCTCCTGTGCCCGGCGCAATCCCACCAAGCGCGGCAACAGCCAGCTAAGCCCTCCATCAGCCGTTAGCCCGATTGCGCCATAGGCAGCGGTGAAATGAGCGGAACGTGCGGATAGTACCAGATCCCCGAGCATCGCCAGGCTGAAACCAGCGCCAGCTGCCGGACCATTGATCAGAGTGATCAGCGGCTTGGGCATAGCGAATAATCGCTCAATCGCTACGTGCAGCACGCCTATCAACTCCGCCAGCATGGGCGCGCGGCCGGCGCCCGCGTCGGCGATCGTAGGTACATCGCCGCCGGCGCAGAACAGCCGCCCACGCCCGGTCATGATGACGCAGCGTATCGAGGGGTCAGTCTCGCATCTGATGGCTGCCCTCATCAATGCCATTGCCACTGGTAGCGTTATGGCGTTTCCGGCATCTGGCCGGTTCAACGTGATGCGCGCGATGCCTGCCTCAACGCGGACATCGATGCCGTCATCGCTCAGGCGATCGATCATCGCGGCGCCATGCGGATCGCGCCGTCAAGGCGGATGACTTCGCCGTTCAACATCGGGTTGCGAACGATGGATTCTACCAGTTGCGCATATTCGGCAGGCCGACCAAGGCGGCTGGGGTGAGGCACCTGCGCGCCCAGAGCATCCTGCACATTTTGCGGAAACGCCTCGAGCATAGGGGTGAGAAAAATGCCGGGGGCGATGGTCATGACGCGAATCTTATGCTGCGCAAGATCGCGCGCGATGGGCAGCGTCATCCCTACAACCCCTCCCTTCGAAGCGGAATAGGCTGCCTGGCCAATCTGCCCGTCATAGGCGGCTACGGAAGCCGTGTTCACGATCACGCCCCGCTCTCCTTCGACTTCGTTGGCCGCCGCAAGACTTGCAGAAAATAGCGCGATCATGTTGAACGAGCCGACCAGATTGACCGAAAGCGTCTTGGCGAAAATGTCGAGGGGATGGGGGACATTTCCCTTGCCCACGGTCTTTGCCGCTGGCGCGACGCCTGCGCAGTTCACGAGGATACGCGCGACGCCATGCGCGGCTTGCGCTGCATCAAGCCCCGCCGCCACGCTTTCCTCGTTCGACACGTCGACGCGTTGATACAGCGCGCCCAGTCCCCGCGCTGCCGCGGAGCCGGCATCCTCATTCATGTCGAAAATCGTAACTTTTGCGCCTTGCTCCGCAAGCATCGTCGCTGTCGCTTTGCCAAGCCCCGACGCTCCGCCGGTCACTATGGCTGAAAGGCCGAAAATATTCATGTCCGCTCCTTTTCCCTGCCGTCTGCCGGGACGGCGGTGATAACCTGGGTCATCCCGCGAATGATTGAACGTCGTGCAGAAGATGACTGCCAAGATCAGTTGCCAAGGCGGCACGTCTGGGAGCCGAAACCGTAGCGCCAGATCTACCAAGCCTTCGCTATGATCGTTTGAGCGCTGCACGCACCACGCGGGTCTTGAAGCGCCAGCCCAGTTCGGTCAGCACAAAGCTATCGTGAAATTCGCCTAGTGCCACTGGATCATTCATCGGAGGCGTGCCGTCTCCGTCATGCGTCAGGTGATATAGGGTGAAGTAGGTGACGGCCATCGCGCTATCTCGAGCCAATTCGCGAAAACTTGGGGGGCTGCACACGTGACAGGTGACGACCGTGGCAGGCCGCGACGTCCAATGCGCCAAAATCTCGCCGGGTCCATTAGAGACAAGGTCAGGACGCTCTATCCGCCCATCGGGCGTAAACAACTCTACAGCCCGGGCGAATTGGCGGTGATCTACCAGATAGGCGTAGTCAGCGATCAAGGCAGAGCAGGATATGCGTGCGTCGTCATGTGCCAGGGCCGCTCTCATGCCACTCTCTCCTCGGGGATGACTGGCGAGACTATGCCGACAACGCGATTGAGGATCGGCCGCCAGTCATTTGGCTGCTGGCTACCGCTCCATGCTATATGATGGTCCGGACGAACCAGAATGAGGAGGCTTCCCAGCTTTTGAGTCGAGGGCTCGACCTCCAGCCGTACGATCTTGAGAGGCATTCCAATCGCGAGAGCATACGCGTCAATGCGCCCGATTTCGACGGAGCCGATGGCGAGCAGGGTAAAACCACGCCCGAACTTGTCGGCGATCGGTCTGCCATCATCGAGATAATAGTTCGGAAATCTGCAGCCTGGCGCCGTGCTGGGCTCGCACCGCTCAGGATTGAACGTGGGTCCGACCGGCTCGTCTTCCAATAACGGAGAGCCGCAATATGTGAAGCCGTGCTCGATCCCCCAGCTTTCATTCTCCAAGTTTCCCAGCGCAGCGATCGCGCGTCCGACTGCCATGCGCCGATGGGCCGCATCAGGTGCGTCGAGGTCGCCCAGCGCCTGGGCATTATGGATCTGTTCGTTGATCTGCTGCCGAACGATGACGTGGCGGGCCGCAGCTTCCCTGTTGCGCAGGGCGACTGGTCGCCGCTCGGCCTCGTAACTGGAAAGCAGCGATTCTCCTCCCCAGCCGTTGCAGACTGCTGCCAGCTTCCAACCAAGATCGGCAGCATCCCCTACGCCCGTGTTCATGCCATAGCCGCCCGTGGGAATGACCTGATGTGCGGCATCCCCCGCGATAAACACGCGGCCATCGCGATAGTGATTGGCGACGGTCATGTGCGGCGTCCAGGGATTGGCGACGAGGATCTCGGCATCTATTTCGCTGCCTACAAAATCGCGGAGCAGGATCTTGGGGTCGGCATCGGGAGGCGCCAGGACATGGAGCGTCCAGATGTCATTGCCGTTCTGGGAAATGAGCGTGCCCAAGCCGGTCTGAAGATGGAATACAGGACCAAAGCGTGTAAACACGTCGCTTCGTGCACAGCGGAAATGAATCATGTAGAACTCGGCGATCGCGTAATCGCCTTCGGATGTTATGCCGATTGCTTCGCGGACACGGCTGCCGCCGCCATCACACCCCACCAAATAATCACAGGTCACCTCCTCGTTCATTCCGGTGTCGGTGGAGGACAGGCTTGCGACGACGCCCATATTATCCTGCCGCAAGCTTTCAAAGGCCCAACCGAAGCGAACGTCGATCAATGGCGAGGCATCCAGTTGCGCTTTGAGAGCCGGCTCTAGAACAACCTGGGACACGCGCATGCTGGGCTCATGCGTGGCGGTGCCGTCGTTGCTCAGCCTGGCTATCTCGCGTGCTGCATTCGGACTCGGATAGGCGAAGCGGTGGAGAACGTGGCCCGCCGGCGACGTAGCCCAGATCACGTCGAGCGGCTGATCTGCCGGAACGCCAACGGCGCGCAGTTCATCGGCGATGCCTAGCGCCCGAAAAATCTCCATGCTCCGTCCGTTCGTCAGGTCCATTTTAGGATGACGGGTGGTGTGCAGATTACGTTCGACGATGATTGAGGGCGTGTCGAGATGGGCCAGCGTCAGCGCCAGTACCATTCCGACAGGCCCGGCCCCCACGATCAAGACGGGGATATGGCTGGTTGTCACGTTGCTCTCCTAATCTATATGGCTTGTCAGCCTTGGATGACCGTGTTTTCGATGTGCCCAATCCCGTCGATTTCCACGCGCACATGGTCTCCGACCTCTAGATATCTTGGCGGCTTCATTGCGGCTCCGACACCGCCGGGCGTGCCGGTGAAGAAGACGTCACCTGGCTCCAAAGTCATGACCTTGCTAAGATGCTCAACCTGCTGGGCCGGTCCGAAAAGCAGATGTCGCGTGTTGGATTGCTGTCGTAGTTCGCCGTTCACGAAACTGCGGATTGGAAGCGCGAGGGGATCAATCTCATCGGCTGTTACGATCCATGGCCCGTAGGGGGCGTGCGTATCGAAGGCCTTGCCTATCGAGAACTGGCCAGTGCGAAATTGCCAATCCCGCACGCTGACGTCATTGCCCACGCAATATCCGAAAATGGCATCCTTGGCCTGTGCCGCGGTCGCGTAGCGAACGCGAGCACCAACAACGAACACTAGTTCGGCTTCATAATCCAGATCGGACGAGACCCGCGGCAGTTCTATGTCACCATAAGGACTGGTCGCGGTGGTGTTGGCCATTGCAAACCAGGTCTGTTCCTCCGGTGCTGCCCCACCGCTCTCCTCTATATGATCCTTGTAGTTCAGCCCGATTCCCCAAAGCTTACCCGGGCGCTCTACCGGTGCGAGAAGCGTCACGTCGCCAACGCGACAGTCGACTTTGCCACTTAGCCGTTCGGCATGATCGCGCAGTTCGGGCCAGCGGGCGATCAACTGGATCATATCATTGCCGAGGCGATCGATTCTGGTGGACAGGTGCGCGATCGATTCTCCCTCCACCGACCCGATATGCACTTTGCCTTCAAGCTCGTACCGCGCCAGCCGCATCGGTTTCTCCCCGCTCCATCACCCGCAGATCCATGTCTGCATACCGCTTCACTTGTTACTGACTTATTGAACAATAGCAACCCGCATCGTGCCAATGAGGGCGTAGATGTGTCGGGTGAAGGCGGAAAAATTTTCCTTGCTACTGATCATATGAGCAGTAATAAGAAGGCGTGATTTGATCGACGCCACGCACGTTTGCTCCCGAGTTGATTACGGGGGGAGCTGCAAGCCCCGGTGCAGTCCGATCGCCACGAAAGGCTGAAAACAGCAGGAAATGGAGAGGGAGATGAAGATGAAAGGTACCATCGCGATGCTGATGGCGTCGAGCGCGGCCATGGCTCCATTCTACGGCTATGCGCAAACCGATAACGCAGTGGCGACCAGTGGGCAGGCTCAGGTCAGCGATATCGTCGTCACCGCGCAGAAGCGATCCGAGCGGCTGAGCGATGTTCCGCTCTCCATTACAGCCGCTACGGGGGAAAAGCTTGCCACCGCCGGCGTCACATCGTCAGCCGACCTTGAAAAGGTGGTTCCAGGGTTTGCCTATCAATCGACCCTGTACGGAGCGCCAATCTTCACGATCCGCGGCATTGGCTTCTATGACGTGTCGGTCGCCGCGCCGCCGGCCGTATCGGTTTATGTCGATCAGGTGCCGCTGCCCTACTCGGTGATGACATCAGGTGCTCTACTGGACGTGGAGCGCGTCGAGGCGCTCAAGGGTCCCCAAGGCACGCTGTTTGGCCAGAACTCGACTGGGGGCGCAGTCAACTACATCGCCGCCAAGCCGACCGACACGCTGAAATACGGCGCAGATCTTGGTTATGGCCGCTTCGATAGCGTCGAAGCCCAGGCTTTCCTCAGCGGACCCTTGACCGACACCCTCAAGGCGCGCGTATCGGTGCGCACGGAACAGCGCGGTCCCTGGCAGAAGAGCGTTTCGCGTAATGACGAACTGGGTAAGCGCAATTTCACCACAGGCCGAATCCTACTTGACTGGTCACCAAGTGACAGCTTGCGCTTTTCGCTTAACCTGAATGGATGGATCGACAAGAGCGATACAATAGCGTCCCAATATGTGGGCTATGCGGCCAGTTCGCCATCCTATTCGGACTTTGAGCCGGACATCAGGGCGAACCAGCCCGCTCCAAACGACCCGCGTGCCGCAGATTGGGATCCGAACGTCAATCTGAAGAAAGACGACAGTTTCTACCAAGCCTCCCTTAGGAGCGATCTGGACCTTGGCCCTGAGACGACGCTGACCTCCATCAGCGCCTATTCGCGCTATCAGCAAGAATCTCCAATCGATCCTGACGGCGTGCCACAGCCCAATTTCAGGGCGGTCGTCGATGCCGAGATCGAATCATTTTCCCAGGAGCTTCGCGTCGCCGGACGAATTTCCGACGGGAAACTGCGTTGGATGATCGGCGGCAACTATGCGCATGACAGCACGCAAGATGATCAGAATGCTGTTTCGTTCGGCTCCAACTCGGGGGTAGGTCCGTTCCGCTATTACACCTTTCGTACGAGCTCCCACCAAAAGGTGGAAGCAGCGTCCGTGTTCGGAAGCCTGGAATATGCGCTGGCCAGCAATCTCAACCTGCAGGGCTCCGCGCGCTATACCGACACCAAGCGGAAGCTTAACGGCTGCCTCTATGATAGCGGCGACGGGACGCTCGCCAATGCCTTCGCTCTTCTTTCGGAAATAGTGACAGGAGTTCCCACGACCATTGCGCCGGGCGCTTGCGTGACCTTTGGTAATAGCTCCGTCGGCACGCCCGGCGTGCCATTGCCCATCGTTCAGCGCTCTCTGGCCGAGGATAATATTTCGTGGCGGGCGGGCATCGACTGGAAGCCCAACCAGCGCACGATGCTCTACGCCAACATCACAAAGGGCTATAAGTCCGGCAGCTTTTCGACACTTCCTGCGCTTACGCCTGACACGTTCGATCCGGCGACCCAGGAAACTGTTCTGGCCTATGAAGCAGGCTTCAAGGCGTCGGTTCTCGATCGCCGGCTGCAACTGACGGGTGCTGCCTTTTATTACGATTATACCGACAAGCAGACGCTTGGCTTTCTTCCGACTTTCTTCGGCAATCTGATCGCGCTGATCAACATTCCCAAGGCAAGCGTGCGCGGCGCAGAAGTGGGCATAAACTTTCAGCCGATCGAAGGCCTCACCTTCGATGGCGGCGCGACTTATGTGGACGCGAAGGTGGATAGCTCCTTCCTGACGAGCAACTCCTTCAACAGTATCGTCGACATCAAGGGCGAGACCCTGCCCAGCACACCCAAATGGCAGTTGTCAGGCGACACGCAGTACAGGTTCGCCGCCAGCGACCGCTACAACATCTTCGTGGGCGCCGCGGCACGTTACCGCACCAAGGCTGTGGCGGCATTTGGTGGCGCGCCCGAGTTCCGGCTGCCCGGCTATGCGACTGTCGATCTGCGCGCCGGGATCGAGGACTCGAGGGGCCGATGGAAGGCGCAAATCTATGGCCGGAACGTCTTCAACAAATTCTATCTCATCCAAGCCACCCACAACGTGGACACGATAGCGCGCACCGCAGGCATGCCCGCCACCTACGGCATCAATCTCACCTACCGCTACTAAATCAAGCCGCCCCTTTGCGACGCCACTGAAGCGTTGCAATGAAAGGATTATCCAAGTGTCGAAAGTCATCATCAGCTGCGCGGTCACCGGGGCGGTTCACACGCCAACGATGTCGCCGCATCTGCCATTCACTCCCGATGACATTGCCGCTCAGGCAATCGAGGCCGCTGAAGCAGGTGCGGCGATATTGCATCTTCACGCGCGCGACCCTCAAACCGGGAAGCCCACGGCCGATCCCGATGTTTTCATGCAATTCCTGCCGCGGATCAAGCAAGGCACGGACGCCATCGTCAACATCACGACAGGGGGCGGCCAAGGCATGTCCATGGACGAGCGGCTGGCGGCCCCGCTTCTTGCTTCCCCTGAGCTTTGTTCGCTCAACATGGGTTCGATGAACTTTGGCATGTATCCGATGCTGCAGCGCTATCCCGACTTCAAATATGATTGGGAAGCTGCGCATCTCGAAGCCTCCCGCGACTGGGTCTTCAAAAACACTTTCAAGGACATAGAAGAAATACTCACCCGATTAGGGCAGGGTCATGGCACAAAGTTTGAATTCGAATGCTATGACACGGCCCATCTCTACACACTCGCGCATTTCCTGGACCGGAAGCTGGTTACCCCTCCGTTGTTCGTTCAGTCGATCTTCGGGATACTGGGCGGCACCGGCGCAGACACGGAAAACCTGCTTCATGCAAAGCGCATAGCCGACAAGCTCTTCGGAGACGACTATCGCTGGTCGGTCATGGCCGCTGGCCGACACCAACTTCCGTTCATCACGATGGGTGCGCTCAACGGGGCGAACGTGCGCGTCGGACTGGAGGATTCGCTTTATGCCGGGAAGGGCCGGCTGGCCAGATCCAACGCCGAGCAGGTCAGCCTGATCCGATCGATCCTCGAACCCTTGTCGCTTGATATTGCGACGCCTGCGGAAGCCCGAGCGATCCTAGCCCTGAAAGGCGGCGACAATACCAACTTCTGATCGTGTGCCGGGACTTTCCGACGGCCTGTCGCTTTCCGATCGGGTTCCGCGACAGCCAAGCGAGCCGATCGGCATGGTCAGCAGGCCCACGAACTTAAGAAGGATGACTGAATGAGTTTAGAGGCGAGACAGATGACGGTCGAGGCTGTCGCGGTCCATGGACGGCGGCACAGCTGATGGCCGCCACCACAAAGGCCCACCTCCAGCTTGCCGAGCGTGTCGAGAGCTTCGTACGGGACATCATAGTTCCGTATGAGACCGACAGTCGGCGTACCAGCCACGGTCCTGACGAAGCGCTGATACAGGAGCTGCGCGCGAAAGCGCGAGAAGCTGGCTTGTTCAATCCCCATATCGCCGTCGACGGCGTTCCGCTCGAGCACAGGGAAATCGCGCCGATATTGCGCGCATCTGGCCTCTCGCCACTGGGGCCGCTGGCGCTCAACACTGCCGCCCCCGACGAGGGCAATATACACCTGCTAAGCAAGGTTGCGACGCCATCTCAGCGCGAGCGCTTTCTCCATCCGCTTCTCGCTGGCAAGCGATCGGCGTTCCTGATGAGTGAGCCCGCTGCGGAAAACGGCGCGGGGTCCGATCCCGCTATGCTGATGACCACCGCTCACCAGGACGGTAAGATTTGGGTCGTCAACGGACGGAAAGCCTTTATCACCGGCTTTGCGGGAGCCGAAATCGCGATTCTGATGGCGCGAACGGATCGCGGGGACGGCCAGGTAGCCGCCACCATGTTCCTTGTTTCCTTGCCCAACCCAGCTATCCGTATCGACCGCGTGCCGAGCACAATCGATAGCTCGATGCCCGGCGGCCATGCCACCCTTACTATTACGGACTTGCGTCTGAGCGATGAGGATATCCTGGGCGGCGCTCACGAAGGCTTTGCCTATGCTCAGGTAAGATTGGCGCCCGCTCGTCTCACACATTGCATGCGCTGGTTGGGTGCGGCCACCAGGGCGCAGGAAATCGCCGCGCACTACGCCATCAAACGGATGGCGTTCGGAAAGCCTCTGATCGACCATGAGGCTGTCGGTTTCATGCTCGCGGATAATCGCATTGCGTTGAAGCAGAGCGAACTCATGATCGATTGGTGTGCAGCACTGCTCGATGCCGGCGAGAAGGGCACGACTGAGAGCTCAATGGCGAAGGTTGCGATCTCGGAAGCCCTATTCAAGGTGGCTGACAACTGCGTCCAGATCATGGGCGGCACCGGCGTATCGTCCGACACGGTGGTAGAACAGATATTCCGCGAAATTCGGGCATTCCGAATTTATGATGGTCCAACCGAAGTGCATAAATGGTCGATCGCCAAGCAGATCAAGCGTGAAGGGAGTGACTCATGACCAATCCCGCGACTGATCACAAGATCGAGGGGGACGGGGGTGATCTCGATACCCGAGCGTTGGACGCATGGCTCGGCCATCATGTATCCGACTATAGGGGGCCGCTGGAAGTGCAGCGATTTAGTGGCGGCCAATCCAATCCGACCTATAAACTCGTCACTGCCCAGCGCGATTATGTCCTGCGGCGCAAGCCTGCCGGACCGATCGTCCAGGGGGCTCATGCCATAGAGCGGGAAGCGCGCGTCATGTCTGCGCTAGCCGGCACACCGGTGCCTGTACCCCGCATCTATGCCATTTGCGAAGATGCATCCGTCATCGGGACGCCTTTCTACGTCATGGAGATGATGGCGGGCCGGAATTTTGTCGATCCTGCACTTCCAGGCGTCGCCCCGGAAGTCAGACGCGCGATCTTCGATTCACAGAACGCGACAATCGCCTCGTTGCATTCCATCTCTCCCGCTTCCCTCGGCCTGGACGACTATGGGCGAAGCGGCAATTATTGCGCGCGTCAGATCGCGCGTTGGTCCAAGCAATATCTCGGCGATCCATTGGCTCCCCGCAATGCTGACCTTGACTGGCTCATCGACTGGCTTCCCAAACATATCCCGGCCAGCGACGAAGTTGCCATCGTCCATGGCGATTTTCGGCTGGACAATATGATCTTCGATCCGGTCGAGCCTAAGGTGGTTGCCGTTCTTGACTGGGAGCTGTCGACCCTGGGGCATCCCCTTGCCGATTTTGCCTATCACCTCATGACCTATCGCATGCCGCGTCTGACGATCGCGGGTCTGGCCGGCCAGGATCTTGCGCAACTGGGCATTCCTTCCGAGGCTGAATATGTGGCCGCCTACTGCGCCAGGACGGGGCGAGACGCTATTCCCGACCTTTCATTCTATCTGACGTTCAACCTGTTCCGCTTTGCCGCGATCATTCATGGAATTCATGGGAGGCTGTTGCGCGGTAACGCAGCATCGGCCCGAGCAGAGAGCCTGGTTGAAGACCTTCCGATCATTGCGAAAATTGCGCGCGCAGAGGCGGAACGGAAATGAAGAACCGACAGATCTGGTTGCGTTCCCGGCCTCAGACGATTCCAGGAGCGGAGCATTTTGCCGTCCGTGACGCGGAAATCCCGGAGCTCGACGAGGGGCAATTCCTCGTCCGCAACGCCTATCTGTCCGTCGATCCCGCCATGCGCGGCTGGCTCCTGGACGAAGGCAATTATCTTCCTCGCGTAGAGCCCGGCGAGACCATGCGGGCTTTTGCGGTTGGCGAAATCATCGCCTCCCGAAATCCCGAATTCGTGGCAGGAGATCGCGTCACCGGATTGTTCGGCTGGCAGGAATATACCGTTGCAAATGCCGAGCAGGTTCTCCTGCGCGCGTCGGAGAGAGACTTGCCCCTCTCCAGTGCGCTAGGTGTCCTCGGTCTCAACGGCGTGACCGCCTATTTCGGGCTCCTGGACGTCTGTGCCCCGCGTGCTGCTGAAACGGTCGTCATCTCGACAGCGGCGGGCGCGGTGGGATCATGCGCGGGACAGATCGCTAAAGCCCTGGGATGCAGGACAATCGCGATCACGGGCGGCGAAGAGAAACGCCGCAAATGCGTCGATGAATTCGGCTTTGACATGGCTTTCGACTACAAGGCAGAACCGGACCTGCGTGCGGCCCTGTCGGCCGCCTGTCCGGAAGGTGTTCACTGCTATTTCGATAATACTGCGGGCGCGATCAGCGATGCGGTGCTTGCGAACCTAGCCAATGGAGCCAGGGTTGCCGTCTGCGGTACGGCGGCGCTCTCCACTTGGGACCCCTGGCCGCTCGGCCCGCGCGTCGAACGACACCTCCTGACCAAGCGTGCATCGATGAAGGGCTTCATTGCGCTCGATTACAAGGCGCGTTTCCCCGAAGCGATTTCGGCCATCGCCAACTGGGTGCGCGCTGGCGACATCCGATACGCCGAGGATATATTGGACGGGCTGGATGCTGCGCCCGGCTCCCTCAAGCAACTCTACGATGGCGCCAATAAGGGCAAGTTGATCATCCGCCTCGCCGCCGCGGACGACCTTGTCCGTGATCCACAGAGAGGCGGGTAGCGTCATGCGGTCGAGTGTCGATATTGCCCGAGAATATTCGAGAACGTCTGACCACTCTGGTTCGGATAGTCTCGGACGGTTCACCCCCGTTTTCAAATTTCACGGTTCGAAATTCGATGCCGGTTGCGGTGCAATCAACTTCGCCGACCTTGCCACCGGCCTGCTCTCCCAGGTCAAGCCGGTTGAGCATCTTTGTGCAATGAGGCTGATCGGGCAGCTCTGGAAACAGCCGTCGAGGACCTCTTCAACGGAGAGCTTCACTTCGATGTCCAGCGGGCCAAAGGGCGAACTACAACCTGACGATATCGCAGCGTCTGCCACGTCCTGGGTGACTTGGTCAGCCGCACGCATGTCTGGTTCGAACCCGATGTCGGAAAGATGAACAAATCAGGTTTTATTTGAGGAGCAAAAAGAAATGGCAGAGCAAGCGCTGGCGGGCAAGGTCGCCATCATTACAGGTGCGTCGAGCGGGCAGGGCGCCGCCGAGGCGAAAATGTTCGTCGCCCAGGGCGCAAAAGTTGTTCTCACGGACATTAATCCAAGTGGGCAGGCGCTTGCCGAGACGCTTGGCGCCAATGCTCTCTTCGTTCAGCACGACGTCAGCGATTTGACCTCTTGGGAACAGGTGACATCTGCTGCCGTCCAGGCCTTCGGCACGATCGACGTGCTGGTCAACAATGCGGGCGTTCACAGGCCCGGTACTATCGAGGTCACTGATCTCGAGATGTGGGACTTTCACTACCGCGTCAATCAACTCGGCTGCTTTTTGGGGATGCGCGCGGTGCTCGGCATCATGAAGGCGGCGGGCAAAGGCTCCATCATCAACATATCCTCTGGCGCCGGCCAGGACAATATTCCGGGCTATTTCGCCTATGCGACCACGAAGTGGGCCGTGTGCGGCATGACGAAGCTCGCGTCATCGGAACTCGCGCCACTAGGGATTCGCGTGAATGCTGTCCTACCCGGCATCATTGATACGCCGATGCTCCACGGAACGAACACAGCCGAACGGATTGCCTTCTACGACACGATCATTCCCTTGGGGCGGCGGGGCACGCCGGACGAGATAGCTGCAGCCGTCTCGTTCCTCGCCTCGGATGCCGCGAGCTACGTGACTGGTGCTCAACTCCTCGTCGATGGCGGCATCGGTTGACGCCACATCAGTCTGTCGAGGAAGCCATTTTTGTTAGACATCGGGCTCTAAGTCGGGCCATGAGAGTGAGGGTCGGTCCATGATAAAATTCATCGGCGCATCCAGCAATCCGCAGGGTGTATCGCCCGAAGACGCTCGCACGCATTACGAGCTCCGCCATCCGGCCCTGATCGATACAGTGCCGTCCTTCAATAAGTATATGCTGCTCTATATCCAGAATTATGCCATAGATCTGGGCATAGAATTTTCGGCACCAGCCATACCATTTCTCAATTGCTCCGAGATATGGTTCGAGAGTGAAGACAGCCTTCTCGAGGCTTATGAGGTTCCCGATTATCAGCTTCTTCGAGAGGATGAGAAGCGCTTCGGAAACTTCGAGAATCTTGGCATCGCGCTCGCCGAAGATGTTTCGATATACGGCGGAAGCACCCGTCCGAGGTTCAAGCTCATCCGTTTTGTCGAGCGCCACCCGGATGTCGAAATCTCCCAACTCAACAAGGTATGGCAAGAAGACTATGCTGCGGCGATCTTGGAGACTGAAGCCATTCGTGGCCTGACCCAGGCCTATATTCAGAACCGCGCATTGATCGGAACGAAGATATCCTTCCCGGTGAAGTTCGCCGATGGCGTGGACGAATTCTGGTTCGCGTCGCCGCACGACATTCCGCGGTTTCTCGAGGAAGAGCAGGCAATAGCGGAGCGGCTCGACTTGGACCGCGTTATCGACCGGGCAGGCATGAAGCAGGTCGCGACCGAGAGCCGCATTCTTCCTGGCTATGCTCTTTCTGCCCAACTGCTGAAGAAATTCTGACGGTGGGCGGCTTGGGAGAAGGGATTCAGACGATCGAGCCGGATGGGACGAGGGCGGATACCGCCATACCCCCTTCGTCGGGCGCGCAAGAGCGACATAGACCGAGATGGCGCCGGCTTCTCAAGCAGGTTCATCCGTCGAATGCGTGGACCATACAACCGGGCAACATCCTCCAGGGATGTTGATTGTGCGCTCCCAACTCAAGTTGCGGTAGTGTTAAATATTGATCGTTTCAATATCTATATAAAATACTGCTACTATATCCAACTATTTTACAGAATATATGCATGATATGAATGAACAATTTGTCTTACGGCTTGATAGGTCCGCAAGCTGTGTTCGACGTCGTTTTTAAATATTTGGAGATTAGCCATGTCTGTTGCGACATCAGGCACGCGAAATGACAAGGTCCACGCGTTGGAAACGCTCGATGGCCGGCTACGGTGGCTGTCGTCCTGGACGGTGCATAACGCCAACCACATCCGACCGAAACGGGACGGGTTGAAGGTCGGCGGGCATCAAGCGAGTTGCGCCTCGATGAGTACGATCATGTCGACGTTGTACTTTGGTGCCATCCGCCCGCAGGACAAGGTTGCCGTCAAGCCCCATGCGGGTCCGCTGCTGCACGCGATCCATTATTTGTTGGAAAACCAAAGTCTCGACCAGTTGCAACGATTCCGTGGCTTGGGAGGCATGCAGAGCTATCCGTCGCGTACCAAGGACCAGATACCGATCGATTTCTCGACTGGGTCCGTCGGCCTAGGCGTGGCCGTCACGGCTTTCGCAAGCCTGGTTCAAGATTACCTGATCGCTCATGGCCAGATCAGGGAGGAGGATGCCGGGCGCATGATCGCGCTCATGGGCGATGCAGAGCTCGATGAAGGCAACATCTACGAATGCCTGATCGAAGCCTACAAGCATGACGTCCGCAACTGCTGGTGGATCGTGGATTATAATCGCCAGTCTCTCGATGCGACGACAGCCGATCGGATGTTTCGGCGCTTCGACGATATTTTCGAGACATGCGGCTGGCGCGTCCTGACGCTGAAGAATGGAAAATTACAAAAGGAAGCCTTCAGCAAGCCGGGCGGCAAGAGCTTGGAGGAATGGATCGATAACTGCCCGAACGCGGACTATGCCGTCCTCACCTATCAAGGCGGCGCAGCGTGGCGCACGCGGTTGCTCGCGGATATCGGCGCAAAGGAAAATGCCCGTGGCCTCATCGAGAGCTACGACGATGATGGGCTCGCCGCACTGATGACGAATCTGGGCGGTCATTGCGTGGAAACGCTCCTGGAAGCCTTCGCTGCTGCCGATGACGAGGCGCCGACACTGTTCATCGCCTACACCATCAAGGGTTTCGGACTGCCATTAGCTGGGCACAAGGACAATCACTCGGGCATGATGAACCCGGCCCAGATTGCCGAATTGCGCGCGAGCCTGAATATTGCGGAAGGCGAGGAGTGGGAGCCTTATGGCGGGCTTGGCGACAATGTCGCGGCCGAACTCAAGGCTTTTGTCGATCGCAGCGCTTTCGCTTCCAGGGCACCTGAGCATCAGGCGCAGCTCGTGCCGGTTCCGGCCCGCCTGCCTGTGCCTGAGGGCAAGGAGCAGTCGACGCAGGCCGCATTCGGGCGAATTTTGATGGATTTGGCCAAGGCGGGAGATCCATTGGGCGATCGTATCGTAACGACTGCGCCGGATGTCACGCAGACCACAAATCTGGGAGGATTTGTCAATCGACGTGGCCTGTTCCGCCGCAGCGAACTTGAGGATGTGTTCCATGCGGCCAAGATTCCCTCGGCGCAGAAGTGGTCCGGCCACGCTGCTGGGCAGCATCTCGAACTAGGGATCGCGGAAAACAATTTCTTCCTGTTGCTCACTGCACTCGGACTTGCCGCTCCGCAATTCGGTACACGCCTGCTACCGGTCGGCACCGTCTATGATCCCTTCATCGCGCGCGGTCTGGATGCCCTTAACTATGGATGCTATCAGGACGCGCGCTTTCTCCTTGTGGGAACACCTTCAGGCCTGACGCTTGGCGCGGAGGGCGGCGCGCACCAGTCGATCAACACGCCGTTGATCGGAATGGGGCAGCCCAACCTCATATATTTCGAGCCGGCTTTTGCCGACGAGGTGGCGCTGCTGATGCGCTTCGCGTTCGACCATATGCAGCAGCCTGCCGGCAGCTCTGTCTATCTCCGGCTGAGCACCCGCATCATCCAACAGATCGAGCGAGCCGACTCGGAGTGGGAAGAAGGGGCTCTCAAGGGAGGATATTGGCTGCGTCGCCCGGATCCCGGCGCGGAAGCGGCCATCGTCTTTGTCGGTGCTATTGCCCCAGAGGCGCTCATGGCCTGGGAAAGCCTGTCCGAGGATATGCCAGGGCTCGGACTGCTCAGTGTGACATCGCCCGACCTGCTTCATCGCGGATGGTCCGCTGGTCGTGCCGCACGATGGAAGGGCGCCAGCGCGGCGCCCAGCCACGTCGAGACACTCCTCTCCGCCCTGTCGCCGGGCGCAGGCCTGGTAACAGTGATCGACGGATCGCCCGGCGCGCTCTCCTGGCTAGGCAGCGTCAAGGGCATGCGCGTCAGTCCGCTCGGCGTCGACAGTTTTGGCCAGACCGGTGACCTGCCCGACCTTTATCGGACGTATCGGCTGGACAGCGACGCGATAATCGAGGCGGCCGCCGAACTCTTTCTCGGGGAATAACATGCCTGTCGAACTGACGATGCCGGCGCTCTCGCCGACGATGGAAAAGGGCACTCTCGCTCGCTGGTTGGTCCGCATCGGAGATGCTATCAGTCCGGGCGACACGATTGCGGAGATAGAGACCGACAAGGCGACCATGGAATATGAGGCCGCCGACGAAGGAGTTATCGTGTCGATCGCTGTTGCTGAAGGAAGCCAGGACGTTCCCGTCGGCACCGTCATAGCCACGGTCGTGGTCGCTGGCGAGCAGGCGCCCAACCTGATGGAAGGCGAGGCCAAGGCAACGCCCCCGCCTCAAGCGCCCGGTTCACCTGTCCCCGAGCCTGCTGTTGCGCCAGCAGCGGTACACGAATCAGCGACGCCGGCTGAGCCCCTTGCGCAAACCGACAACAGCATGGTCAACGCATCGCCGCTTGCGCGCAGGATCGCAGGAATGCGCGGCATATCGTTACAAGGCTTGGCTGGTAGTGGCCCGCGAGGTCGGATCGTAAAGGCAGACCTTGGAATTCCTTCGCTGCTCGCGTCGGCCCAGCAGGCCATAGCGCCGGCTGCGGTTCCCATGTCGTCTGCGCCGATCTATGATCCGCCTGGCGGGGTGCCGGTCGAAACCGTGAAACTCACGACAATGCGCAAGACGATTGCTCGTCGTTTGACAGAGTCGAAAAGCCATGTGCCGCATTTTTACCTGACGGTGCGCTGCAATTTGGATCCGCTGCTGCAGCTTCGCATCTCGTTGAACGATGGCTTGGCGCCGCGGGGGATCAAGTTGTCGGTCAATGATATGCTGATCAAGGCGATGGCAACCGCGATGGCGCTGGTTCCAGACGTCAATGTGCAGTACGGGGGCGACGTGCTGCATCGCTTCAGCCGGCAGGATATCGCGATGGCCGTGGCGGTTGAAGGAGGCCTGGTGACTCCAGTTATTCGCGATGCCGGCGCGCTGTCACCGTCGGGTATCGCGCAGACAAGCAAGGCCCTTGCGCTCAAGGCGAGAGATGGCAAGCTGTCGCCCGAAGATTATCAGGGCGGAACTGCCTCCCTTTCCAATCTGGGCATGTTCGGCGTCGACGAGATGTTTCCGGTGATCAACCCGCCTCAGGCGCTCATTCTGGGCGTAGCGGCGGGCATCGAACAGCCGTGGAAAGTCGATGGCCAGCTGGCACTTGCCACAATCATGGCGGCGACGGCCAGTTTCGATCATCGCGCGATTGATGGCGCCACCGGCGCGCAGTTCATGGCCGCCTTCCGCGAACTGGTGGAAAGCCCGATGCAGCTGGTTGCCTGATCAGTCGGGATCGCATCAACGATGGGGGCTCGGCGTTCCGGGTCCAGCCATGACAGCCTTGAACCGTCTCCTCCATCAATGCGTCCTACGTCCCAATGGCAGCCGGGTACCGTGCAAGATGCAGGCGAATGCTCATGCGGTCATAACTGCCGCATGCGCGGTCTTCGTACCAAAGTAGCCGTGATCGGCTCATCACGTTATTCGCTCGGCCGGGAAATCTGATGTACGCGTCAAATCCGTCCGAATGCAGCCAGAATCAGCAAGACGCCCCCGATCGCCAGCGCCGCCATGATCACTCCGATCGCCGGAACGACACGCGGCTGTGTCCATCTAGAACCGGCGGCAGGCGCTTCTTCGTTGCTTGCAGCACACGCGACCACTCCGAAACGTAGCTCGGCAAGGCGTCGCCGTACGCGCAACAAGAGGAGCAGCGCCAGATACAGGGTCGTGGCAAGGCCGAGCACCGCTGCAAGCCGCATCGTGTCGTATCGAGCCGCCTGTTCGGCCGCGCCCGCCGCAAGCCGCCAATCCATATAGCTGCCGAGCAGCGCCGGGCCGGCAAGCGCCCCCAACGCATTGACAACCCCAAACAGGACGATGAAGCTGATGAGCGCGCCGCTGCCCTGCCGCAAGGCGCTCGTGATGCCGAGCAGGAGCGCGGGCCCGAGGAAGAAGGTCCCCGCGAACGCGATCGCGGCTTGAGACGCGTAGAGGTGCGCCAGATGACGCGGTTCCGTCGCGGCGCTGTCGATCAACGCTCCGACGGCAACGATCCCGATGGCCAGCATCATCGGTCGTGCGATCTTCTCGACGTTTACGCATATCATGCTGGCGAGAACGCCGATGATTGCGCTTGCGAGCATCACAGCCGCCAGCGATTGAAGTTCGTGTGGGCGTGCGCCGAGCCCGCGCACCGCGCCCAGCGCCATCTCCTGTTCGGCTAGCACCAGCCGGATCAGGAACACCGCCGCAGCGAAGCGCCAGACGTCTTCGTGGGACAGCCAGCGCAGGTCGATCAGCGGTGTCGCGCGGCGCAGCTCGATGACGCCGGCCGCCAGCAGCGCGGGCGGAGCGGCAAGCAGCGTAACGACGATCCATTGGGTGTGCAGCCACCCCTCAAAACGCCCCAGGCCCAACGCGGCGGCGATCGCGGCCAGAGCGCCGCCCAGGAGGAAGAACGTCAAGAGATCCAGCGGCTCGAACACGCGCGCTCGCTCGGCGGGAGGAAGGCGCAGCACGCCGACTGCGGCGAGGGACAGCAGCGCAAAACCGGCTTCGAGCAGAAACAGTGAACGCCATCCGCCGACGTCGAGCAGCGAAGGCGACAGGAGCCGCGCCAGCGGCACGGCGCATTGCGTTATGCCGATCCCCAGAACCAGCCCGCGAAGGCGCCATTTTGTCGGAAACGCCTGGAACGTGTGGAACAGGCACAGAGGGATCAGCGTCACGGAAACGAAGCCGGCGATCGCACGCAGCAGCAACATCGCCGCGATGTCTGTCACCCAAGCCTGCGCGAGTGCCGCAGCGACGCAGAGGCAGAGGGCCACCAGCGCGAAACGCCGCAGGCCATATTGCTGCCGAACCTTGATCAGCAGCAGGTTTGCCGGGACAGCAGCGGCGACATAGCTGGTCGACAGCCATGCCGCCTGGGTCGGGCTCAAGCCCAGCGCCTGTCGCACCTGCACCAGATCGGCGCTCACAAGCGCCGCGCCGAGGCCAGCCGTCGTTCCGACCAGGACGCCCACCGCCAAGTGGGCCAATCGGGTCCCCGCCCTGTGCGATGGGGATGCGGGGGAACCGACGGCCGCTGGGCGCTCGTGCGCCGGAAAGTCGTGGGCTTCGTCGTCGAAGAATGCACGCAGCGACGTCATGGCTTTGCTCCTGCCGCAACAGCCAAGTGTTCCGGTATTGCTCCTCAGTAAAGGATCGATGACGAAACTTCTTCCCTGTTCGGGTTGCGCGTCCAGCAACACCGGGTTCTCCAATCCCCGTCTTGATGGGTGGCGAGTAGTTTCCGAGATCATGAGGCACGGACCGGCAGGATGACTGTACCGGCGATTGTCGGGTCCAAGACCCGGAGGAATGGACAATGCTTCACAGATCGATTGATCGCATCACCACAATACCGCCGCTCGGACCCGGCTTCGATGGCGAGCGTCACAAGGCGGCGCTGGTGGTGGCACCGGGAAATTTCCACGCCACCGACCCGTTCTTCCTGATGGCGGACGACCACATCACGCTGGAAGGCCGTTTCGGCGAGGCGCATCCCCATGCCGGGCTGGAAACTGTAACCTTCATGCTGAACGGCACGATGGAGGATTCCGGCGGCCGACTGGCGGAAGGCGACGTCGAATGGATGACGGCGGGCAGCGGCATCGTCCACTCGGAAGATGCGATGGTGTCGACCGGTATGCGGCTGTTCCAGCTATGGCTGGTCCTGCCTGAGGCACAGCGCAACATGCCGCCGCGGGTGCAGATCCTGCAGCGCGGAGCGATGCCGGTCCATGTCGAACCGGGCGTCGAGGCGACGGTCTACAGCGGCCGGCTGGGTGATGCGGCGGCGCCGACGAAGAATGCGGTGCCCGTTACGCTGGCGGACATCCGGCTGGAGCCGGCTGCTACCTTCGCCCCGGAACTGCCCGCTGCCTACAACACCTTCGCGGTGGTGATCGATGGTGAGGTGGCGGCCGGCATCGGTGACGAACAGCTGTCGGAGAACATGGTCGGCTGGAGCGGTTCCGCCGACGGCGGTTCCAGCACGCTCACACTACGAGCGGGCGCGAAAGGAGCCCGGGTACTGGTGTACGCCGGACAGCCCCAGAACATAGACGTCGTGGCGCAGGGGCCGTTCATCGCCGGCTCCCGCGAAGAGCTGGCGGGATATTACGCCGCTTATCGCCACGGCAGGTTCCCGCACGCCGGCACGATGCGGCCGGTCGCCGTCGCATGATGCAATCAAATCCGGAGGAGACGAGCATGGCCAGGAAAATCGAGATGCGCACGACTGGTACGCCAGACGCCCTCAGCGTGGTGGAGACGGAGGTCGGATTGCCTGGCGCCGGAAAGGTACGGCTGGTGCAAACAGCGATCGGCATCAACTATGTCGATGTCATGGTTCGCAAGGGCTTGTACCCGATGCGCCTTCCCGCCACGCCGGGCTTCGAAGCGGCGGGCGTGGTCGACGCCGTGGGCTCGGGAGTGACGGGCTTCGTACCGGGAGACCGTGTCGCCTATTTCTTCGTCGAGGGCGCATACGCCACCGCCTCCCTCGTCCCCTCCGAGGCGCTGGTTCGCCTGCCGGACGACATTTCCTACGAGGTGGCGGCAACCTTCCTTGCGAAGGGACTGACGGCCTGGATGGGATTGTATGCGCTGCACCCGCTGAAGGCGGGTGAAGTCGCCCTCGTGCTCGGGGCGTCAGGTAGCGTCGGATCGATCCTGTCGCGCTGGGCGCGGTCGCTTGGAGCAACGGTGATCGGTGTGGCAGGATCAGCCGGCAAACTGACGTCGGTCGCGGCCGGGGCCGACCATGCCTTCGTCGCCGACGATCCGGCGCTTTCCGACAGGGTCCGCGCCATCGCACCCGCAGGCGTCGACGTGGTCTACGACTTCGTCGGACGTGCGACCTTTCCATTGGCGGTCGCTTCTGTGCGGGATGGCGGCGTGATCGCCACGATCGGCGCCGCGTCGGGACAGGCGCCTCCAGCGGCCGATCAGCTCCGCTCCCGCGCCGTCCAACTCCGGGGCGGCGGTACGCCGCAGTATGTTCGAGGCGAAACGGTTGCGGTTGCCACGGCGCAGCTCTGGGGTGCGATCCGTGACGGCCTTTTCAGTGATCTCCAGGTGGCCCAATATACGTTCGACAGGATCGCCGCCGCACACGAGGACATGGAAGCAAGGCGGCTTACCGGCCTTCCTGTTGCGATAGTGTGACATTCATACAGGTGCGCGCTTTTTTGATCCCGAATTCACTTCATAGGAGCTATCCAATGGTTGAAACCATGAAGGCGGTTGTTCTTAGCCGCTTCGGCGGGGCCGACGCATTCGAACTGCTCGACGTTCCCGTGCCGCCAGTCGGCGCCCGGCAGCTACGCGTCAGGGTTCATGCCACGGCGGTCAATCCGCTCGACTACCAGATCCGTCGCGGTGACTATGCCGATCTGGTGCCCTTGCCATCGATCATCGGCCACGACGTTTCCGGCGTCGTCGAGGAAGCGGGGGCAGACGTGACGGAATTCGCGGAAGGCGATGAGGTCTACTATACACCTCGTATCTTCGGCGGTCCTGGCTCCTATGCCGAACGGCACGTCGTCGACGTCAACCTGGTGGCCCGCAAGCCGTCGAACCTGGATCACGTCGAGGCGGCCAGCCTGACGCTGGTCGGGGGTACCGTTGTGGAAGCGTTCGTGACCCGTGCGCGCCTTGCTGTCGGGGAAACCGTTCTCATCCACGGCGGTGCCGGCGGCGTGGGAACGATCGCGATCCAGGTTGCCAAGGCGATCGGCGCCCGCGTGCTGACCACCGCGCGTGCCGCAGACCATGCGTTTGTGCGGTCGCTCGGCGCCGACGAAGCGATCGACCATAGCATGGTGGATTATGTCGATGCCGCAACGCGGCTGACGGGCGGTCGCGGCGTCGACGTCGTGTTCGATACAATCGGCGGCGATACGCTGACGCGGAGTCCGTTGGCGCTCGCGGACATGGGGCGGGTCGTCAGCATCGTTGACATTCCACAGCCGCAGAACCTTATCGAGGCATGGGGCAAAAACGCCGCATATCACTTCGTTTTCACACGTCAGAATCGAGGGAAGCTTGATCTGCTCACCGACCTGGCGGAGCGCGGCCTCGTTAGGCCCGTCGTAGGTGCAGTTCTGCCGCTGGCTCGCGTCGGAGAGGCGCACGAACTATTGGAGGGCAGGAGCGCCTACGCGCTCCGTGGAAAGGTGGCGATTGACGTTGTGGGGAACACCGTCTCTCTCCCGCCCCGCCGCTAGCCGCTGACGATTCAGCAGCCCTCTCCTAGGTGGTGATCGCAAGGTTCGCGCAACCTTCATAGTGTTCTCGCGTGCGGCCATGTCACCGATGTTTCAGCGGAAACGCTGCCACGTCGGCGGGCGGGCGTCATCGGGAAGGTAGTTCACATGACAAGGTGCCGTTCTCTCTTCGAAGCCGGGGGATCGGTCCACGCTTCGTCTGGCGGCAGTCGCGTCGAACTCGGCCGAGACTCACTGCCAAGTGACGGCGCGCTGCGGATGGACGGCCTGCCGCTGTTTCGACGGACACTCGTGCGGTGTCTGGCGCTGGCGACGATGGTTGCGTTGCTCTTTGCGCCAGTCGCCATCCCGCTCCGCGTGTTGCTGTTAGCCGGTCTGGCGCTGTTGTGGACCTTCGTGGAGGCGGGAAGGCTGGCACCGGTCGGCCTGCGGCGCCGCGGTTGGCGATCGACGTTGTTCTGGACAAGCGTCGTCACGGCGACAGGAATCCTGTTCGGAGAAGTCGGTCAGCCGCTCCTCGAATGGCTACTAGGGACACATGTCGACTACAGCGGCTACGGCGCACTCGTCGGTAACGAGAGAGCGGCACTGCAACTGCTCGCTTACGCGCTAACGAGCGCGGCGATCGGCGAAGAGGTGCTATTCCGGGGCTTCTTCCTGCATCAGGTGACCGCAATTTTCGGCGAAGGTGCCGCTGCGCGACGCGGCGCGGTTCTGGCGGGCGGGGCGTTCTTCGGCGTCGCGCACTTTATTCAGGGATGGCTCGGTATCCTCTTTACCGGCGTCATGGGCCTTGTCTTCGCATGGGCCTGGTTCCGCAGCGAGCGGAACCTCTGGGCGTTGATCATGGCGCACGCCCTGATCGATACCTACGGCATCACGATGATGTACCTGGGCCGTTATAACTGAGGTCAATTTGCGCGCTTTCAGCTGTCATGCAGTGGCGACACCACGCAAAACGCCGACTGGCATCGGATTAATGTCCTGGTCGATGACGACGCTTGTGGCGCCAAGCGGTCCAAGGTCGATGTCGAGACGCCGGCCCCCCTCCGTCGAAGTACTCACCAAGCGCCGGCACAAGAGATCGGCCAGCGCGGGATCTTCGACAGCGCATATTATCTGGCGCCCATCCAGACGCAGAGCGGCGAGCACTTCGACCAAGTGAAGGGCCCTGAAATCGTCGATGTGCTGAACGGGGTCGTCGAGCAGAAGGGACCTGAGCGGTGTCCACGCCCGCGCAAGATGGACCGAGAGAAGGAAGGCGAGACCGGCGGCACGGCGCTGACCGCTGCTAAAGACAAATTGCGGGTTCAGCCCGTCGCCTACCTTGAGGCTTAGGAAACGCCGAACGTCGCCGCGGATGCTGTAGTCGATTGTCCGCCAGTCGGCGTGCGGTCGCAGGCGCTGATAGAGCTCGTTGAGCAGAGGACTGATCTGAGCGAGGCGCTCGTCGATGATTTCCGCGCTCACGCGTCTGACAGAGCGCTCGATTTCGCGGGCTGCTGTGACGGCATTCTGTGACTGGCTGACTGCCTGCGCCAGTTTCTCGATTTCAGCTCGCAGCGCTGAGATATTGCTTTCGATGGACGACATTCGCGAGACGGCTTGCGAGGCCTCCAGCACGAGTAGAGCACGCTGGAGATCAATCAGTCGGTCTCGTTCTGGAGAAATAGCCTGCTCCAGCCCGTCAGGATCCTGGATAAAGCGGTGGTCAAGCCCCCACTGATTGTAGAAGGCGACATGCGCCGCCTCCTGGTCACGCAGGCGCCGCAACTCCTCCGCATGGGTTTGGACCGCGGCGGCGGCCGCCTGCGACGTAAGGGTGCGTTGCCGCGCGTCCTGTTTGGCGGAGACGAGAGCATCGCGAGCGGCCTGAACGCCCGAAGCCAGTGATGTAATCCGTCGCCGGGCCGCAGCCAGACCGGCGGCGAACTCATCGGATGTCCGATGGGCTGCGCACAGCGGGCAGTGATCGTCGTTCAGCCCCAGACGCTCGCCATGTTCGACGAGGAGGCTCAGCGATGCTGCCATCGCGTCCATCTCTTCTTCCCGCAATAGACGTTGCTCAGCTTCTGCAACGACTTGCTGTGCGGCTTCATGCTCACGCTGCGCAGCCTCGTGGGCTGCCGATGCTGCCTCGCGGTTCGCCACGGCCTGCGGAGCGTTGTAGGCGGCCTGCGCCGCCGCGACCTCTCGACCGAGTTGAAGCGCTTCGCCCATGCGCCCCAACCTGGCTCGTCCACTTGCCAGCGCGCGTCGACCTGCAGCCAGACGCGATGTCAACTCAGTGGGCGCGTCTGGCGCGGCGGCTGCGATGACCTGAAGCGCGCCGGATACATCCCCTGATCGGCTGAGCGCGGCTTGGGTCTCAGATTGCTGGGTCAGCCTGTCCGCCAGTCTCGAGCGGGCGGCCTCATAAGCAGCCTCATCCTTCGCGTGCGCGGCTTCGGCGGCGGTCACGACCTCCTTTGCCCTGCTTCCGGCTTCCGATCCTTCCAATGCACCAAGCGCCGAGCGCACGAGATCGAATCGCTCCGTTTCGGTTAGGTCCAGGCTGAGTGCGGCGATCCATTCGTCGCGGATGATCGACGTTCTGGTCAGCTGTCGCAACGCGTCTTCCGGTGCAGCTCCGCGGCAAAGCGCAGCGCGGATTTCTTCCGGTGAACGATCGGAACCGCGTTCCCGCGTTCGCGTGATAGTGAATGGATTCCCGCTATCGTCGACGAAAGAGGCTGTCACATAGTGGGCTTTGGGGACGCCTTCGCCGCGCCACCAAAGGTAATCGCTGAGGCTCTCCTTGGCGGCCTTCTCGACAGCGTACTTATCGATGGAGCCTGTGATTGCGAACTCGACCGCATCACACAGCGTGCTCTTGCCTACACCATTGCGGCCGGTGATGACGGTGAAGCCCCGTCCAAAATTGATCCGAACGAGATCCCTGAAGCCACGAAAGCCGCATACTTCAATGAAATCGAGCCTCACGACGTCGCTCCCAAGATGCGAGCGACTTCGGCCGGGGTGGTCTCGCTGAGAAACGCGGTAACGGCATCCGGAGGGATGTCCTTCAGCCTGGTCCGCAATCTCGTTTCGAAGTTGGAAGCGCCGAGCAGCGGCTTGGAGCGAATCGACAGCAGCGGTAGCAGCGCCTTCTCAACGTCATCAGGTGTGGTGATGGACGCCCTCGCAATCTTCCGGGTCAAAGAGAAATCTTCTTCGATGCGCTCGATCTCGCGCCCTCGGCGTGCATCATGTTCCGGGGTCAGGAAGACCGAATAGACGTTCCATGCCTTTGCTCCGGCCCCGCGCAATGAAGTGGCGTGCCGAGCGAGCGCGATTTCCTGCTTCTCCTTCCAAGTGCCGAGGAGAGCGTCGGCGCTGTCGAAGACGTGGACGAACCCCATCAGCGCGGCGCTTTCGAAACAGGTCACCGGCCTGGCCGAGCCAGTCCACGTCCAGGTTTCATACTGTGCGTCGCGAAGGAGGATTTCGGCTTGGGTGAAGATGTCCATCAGATGCCCAACGCAGCTCTTGCCCCAGGAAGGTCGTACCATTCACCCGCTGGGTCTGGACGAATGACGTCACCGATGCGCCCGCTGCGCACGACATTGTCGGGCACGCCCAGGTCGGTCGCTCCTACCGCGACAACAATGTCGGAATGCGTCGCGGCAGGCGGCTCGACGAACTTTCCACGTAGCGTGCCGAGGATGGATTGGGCCCCGTTGAGGACTCGCACGCTCCGCCCGTTCAGATCATAACCATCGGCACGTTGAACGGCGCCGGCCTGGCGGAGGAGCAAGTGGAAGAAGCCCAGGGCCTCTGGATTTGCTGGACGCAAGAGCTTAGCCGGCTGTGTCGCCGAGACGCCTTCGGCATCTCGCCTCAGCCCATAAAGGGCCTCACTATCGAAATTTCCGATGTCTAGCCAAGCCGGGTCGCATTGGGCGCCGGTAGCTTGCTCAAAAGCGGCCCGTCCGGCGTTAAGGACCTGACGAAGGTAATTCGATGAGAAGGCTCGGCGGAGCTCGTCGAGTGCCGCCGCCCCCGACTCCTGCACATGTTCGAATGTGACGTTTTGTGCGTGCGCGATTTCCCAGAGTTGCGGAGCTTTCTGCTCCAGCGCATTTGTTGGCGAGAGGTCGATGACAGTCACGGACAGCGGCTGCACATCGATCAGCGCTTCGCCGATCACGGCGTTGAGATATTCCCAGTCCGACCAGAAGCCGACGACGAGCAAATCCTTCTGCCGAAGGTTGGCAGCCATCCAAATTTTGCTTCGCGCAATGCGACCCGAAATGGTCGGATCGTTGAGCTGCGAAGGCGCCCAGACCGTGGCATGCCGATCACGGTGGGAGCAGCCATGGAATTTCAACAAAGGTGCCTGACGGACCGAGTCGGCGGTGGCTTCATCCCCGTCGAGCGAGCCGCGGAAGTCCGCGCCATAGTCCCAAGCGCGTCGCTCGATCAGCGTGTCGTAGTTGCTCGATATGCCGGCAACGGCGGCGCGGGTAATGAGAAAGTCCGCGATCGCGGCATGACCTGTATTCGAAGGGCGCACAAAATCAGGCCAGGGCACAAGATGTTCGATGAAGACCGATTGCAAGGTGTTGAGGCCTGCAAAGTGCTCGGCGAGGGCCTCCAGATTGTCCCGAAGTGCGAGGTCGCAGGTCGGGTCAGATTCGAGTCGGTATTTGTCATAGCAGTTTTCGGCGACGGTCCGAGCTGACGGCAGGCTGCTGGGGGGCGCCATGGAAAGCCCAGCACCGCAGACCACCAAGAGGCGGCCCGCGTTCATCGAAGCCAAAAGCCTTGCGATCGTCTGAGGCGTCAAGCGACCCTCCCTCGGGCGCCGGCGCGCCGGCCAGACGCCTTGGGGGCCGACTGTGAAAGGTCACCCAGATGATCGATCCTTACCGGCGGCTTAGCAGGCAGCTTCACTGTCAGTTCGAGCTTCCCTCCAATGGCTTCGACGTAGCTGCGAAGCGTAGAGAGGTACATGTCAGTTTGCCGTTCGATCTGGGATACGGAGGGCTGCTTGATATTGAGAGCCGATGCAATGTCGGCCTGCGCCTTGCCCGCGATCTGCCGAAGCTCACGAAGGCCTTCCACCTCCTGCTTCAGCTCGTGATAGCGAGCCTCGACTGCTTCTTGCTCATCAGGTGGCAGCGCAGCGATGATGTCCTTCAGGCTACGGCCCATCTCATTTGCCCTTCTTTGCGGATTTCAGGCTTTCCAGATGCTCGGAAAACCGTAAATCCGCCTTCGCGATCAGGTTCTTGTAGAAGCGCTTCTGGCTACCGCCAGACTTGTCACCCGCCACAAGGACGATGGCCTTTCTCTCGGGATCGAAGGCGAAGGCCGCGCGCCATTCGCCATCGCCGCCCTCGAACCGCAGCTCCTTCATGTTGGCGTATCGCGACCCCTTGAGCGTGTCGGCATGAGGCCGACCAAGCTGCGGGCCGTAGTCGGACAACAACTTGGCGACAGCAACCAATGCGACGCGAACGTCACGCTCAAAGGTCAGGACCTCGACCTCGAAGGCTGGGTGGAATTCGACCTCCCATTCCATATAGGCTCTAACCTATGTACGGTCAATGCTGCGAATGCGTGGGGCGGAGGGCGAGGCCGTTGTCGCGCGCCGGCAGCTCTCGGCCCACGCGTCGAGATCATCGACCGCGTAGCGCACCCATTTCCCGAACTTGTGGTACGCGGGGCCGCCACCCAGCGAGCGATAACATTCGAGGGTGTGAGCCTCGAGCGCCAAGTAGCGGGCGGCGGCCTCGGTATCGACAAACCGGATCGGCCCAGCGTGGTCGACGAACTTCGCGCGCCTGAGAATATCAGGCGTCGGCCAGCGGCGTTGAGGCTGCGCCCTTTCAGCCATGGGTCGCCTCCTTCGCTTCGGCGCGCTTGGTGCCCGGAGGAATGCCGCGATTCTCGCCACTGCGGTGACGGTACGGCCGGTAGTTTCCGACGCGCGTGCGCGAGGTATAGGGTCCGTCTTCGAAGCCAAGCGGCTTGCCGTCCGGCCCGGTCGGCGCGGGTTCGATGTGGGTCGCGGGTGCGATAGTCGGCGGCTCGGGCGGCACGACAATTGGTGCCGGAGCCGGCACCGGCCTTCCACCCACCACCGACAGGCGCCGCTGAGCCACCGTCTCGGCCGCTGCCCGTACCGGGTCATCTTCGGTGTGGACGTACTTCATGAACATGGTGACGGTCTTATGCGCGGTCAGCGCCATCCCGACTTTCACCGGGACGCCGGAATTGGCGATGTCCGTGGCGGAGCGATGGCGAATGCCATGGGTGCCGATATGCGGCAGCCCGGCGCGCTGCAGGATGCGGCGCCAGCCTTGATAGTAGGTGTGCTTCGACATCGGCAGGTTGGGGTCGAAGACCGACGGGCAGACAAACGCCGACTCTTCCAACCGGGGCGCGGTTTCGAAGAGTCGGAGCGCCTCGGCGCTCATCGGCTTGGACATGCTGCCGGTCTTGCTGTCGGGCCAGACAACCCGGTGATTGTCGAAATCGATCCATGCCCATTCGAGATTGAGGATTTCGGACATGCGCGCCGCGAATTCGAACTGGAGCCGGATGGCGAGAAGGATGAAGGGGTGCTCGAGGCCCTCTGCCTCGGCGCGGTCCAGATACTCGAACAGCTTGCGCAGCTCGGCGTCGGTGATGAGGCGGGTCTTGCCGCGCTCGGGGTATTTCGGGACGTGCCGGCACGGATTGGAGCCGTCGGGACGCAAGCCCCATACCTCTGCCATGTTGAACATCTTCCGCACGGCCGCCAGAACGCGATTGGCGTTGGTCGGGCTCTTCGCCATCTTCTTCATCATGTGCGCGATGTCCGCTCGCGCCACATCCGGGACCTTAAGCTGGCCTAGGATCGGGATGATGTAGCGCTTGCCGTAGCCGCGGTTCGACTCGACCGTCGCTGGCTTGTTGCGGCTCTCCGAATAGTCGGTGATGAAGCGGTCGAATAATTCCTTCACGGTAAGGGCCTGCCGGGCAACCGCGCGCTCGGCGCTCGGGTCGACACCCCGGCGCACCTCGGCCAGCCAGTCCTGCGCGATGTTGCGCGCCTGCTCGACCGTGATCTCGCCGTACCGGCCGATCGCCGGCTTACGCCGCTGCCCGTTGTGGGCGACATAGGCCACCATGAAAATCTTCCGACCGGCCGGGGTGACCTTGACAAGGAAGCCGGGTATCGTCGTATCCCGGAGTTCGTAATCGCGCTCCTGCGGGGTTGCGGCGTCGACAGCGGTCTTTGTGAGTTTGATTTTGGGCATTCCTAACCTCCGTTGAGGTCGGATTTCAGGTGCAGAATAGGTGCACCTAGAAAGCCAACCGTAGCGTACAGCCGGTTAGGTATGTGTGTTTCGAGAACCGAAAAAAGCTAGTGCTGGCAGTCGGTTATCGGGAAAACGGATACCCCCGGCGGCACAAAGGATAGGGGATATCCGGTCTCTCAAAATCCGGTTCCGAAAGGAGTGTCGGTTCGATTCCGACCACCCGCACCATCGGCCCGATGTCGGCCGGCTCCCCTGTTGATGACAAAGGCTGTTCACGCTGGAAACCCGCATTGCGCGGCGCTCCAGTCTAGGGCATAATCGCCTTGGTCGCACTCATGCGGGATACGTTGTCGCTAACGGATTCTGTGCGGGCGGAAATGTGTGCGGCGTTGGGGTGCCAGACATTTTGTTTAGAGAGTTTCGGCCTTGGGGAAGGCCGGCCTTCCATGCCGGTTGGGCGCAGCGGGTTGCCGCGACGCTCGCCCTTCTGATCGCGCCTGCCGTCAGTGCGACCGAGATTGCCGACAAAAGCCTGCTTCTGCCGCCCAATCCTGAGCCTTTTTCGCAGCCTGTGCAATCCGACCCCTTGCTGCGAATGTCGCAACAGGTCGGCCCAATAGCGTTGTTCCGCAGCGAGGTCGAAGCGGCCGTTCAGACCAATATGCTGACCCAGGAAGCCCGTGCCGGAGAGCGGGAGGCTGAAGCCGCGCGCATGCAATCGCGCGCCGCGCTATTCCCTTCGCTGGACCTGACGGTCGATGCCAATCGCTCGTTTGCACGGAACTTCTCGAACGATCCCGGTAACATCATTGAGCGATCAAGGCCCGAGGGGCGTACCGACGCGACCGCGTCTGTGCGTCAGCGATTACTGGATTTCGGCGCGACGTCGAGCCGGATCAATGCCGGTAATGCGCGGGTCAGCGCAGCGCGCGCCGCTACCTTCGCATCAGGGGCTGATGTGGCGCTGCGGCTCGTCACGGCTTGGTACAGCATTCTCGCTCAGCGCCTCATGGAGCAGGCCGCCATCGACTATGGCATGCGTCAGGCAGACCTTCGGTCCGCGGTTGAACGCCGAATCACGCAAGGGTTTTCAGCAACCGGTGACCTTCCGCGCATTGACAGCGCCATCGCCAATGTCCGCACGAGGCTGGCGATGTTTCGCCGCGACCGGGCCAGTGCCGAGGCGCAATATCGCGCTCTTTCCGGCCACGATGCGCCAGCGAATGTCTATCGCGTGCCATTGTCTTTGGCCGACCGGCTCGGTCAGGATGTCGTGGAGGCCATGGCTCTGCGCGCACCGGTCGTGCAGAAGGCTGAAGCTGAAGCGCGGGCGGCGCGGCAGGATGCGCGCGCCGCGCGGTCGGAACGGCTGCCCACCATTGCCGCCGGGGTCGATGCAGGCCGCTACGGCGTTTTCGAAAATTCCGGTGATTATGACGTGCGAGGCCGCGTGATCATGCGGGCGCAGATCGGTGCGGGCTTCAACGCGCGCGCTGATCAGGCCATGGCTCGGGCGGACGCGGCCGATGCCTACGCGCTGCGTGTCCGGCAAGAAGCGCTGCGTGACGCGCAAATGGCATGGAGCGATGTGAAGGGGCTGGAGGCTCAGCTTGCAGCGGCCGAGGCCGCGTATCTGGCGAGTCGAAATAATCGTGACGTCTATGCCGCGCGTTTCGAAACGTCCGGCGGCACCCTATTCGATCTCGTTACGTCCGAAGATAATTATTTCTATTCGATCGCCACCTATGTCCAGACGCTGGCGGAACGGGACCTGTCCCGGTTCGTGCTGCTCGCCAAGGCGGGCGCCCTGCTGGACGAACTGCATATTCAGGTGGACCCGGCCACCGAGCGCACCGACGGAAAGCACATACCATGAGGGAAGATCGCTTGCTCGTGGATCCCAAACCGCGATTCGCTCCCTGGCTGGTGGAGCCTATGCTGCGCAATCGCGCGATCTACATGAAGGTCGCGATCGCTGCGGCGCTGATCAATGTTTTCGCGCTCGTTTCCTCACTCTTCACGATGACGGTCTATGACCGCATCGTGCCGAATGAAGGGTCGTCTTCGCTCATCGGGCTGAGCATCGGGCTCATCTTCGTCATCATCTTCGACTTCGTCCTGCGATTGCTGCGCGTCTATTTCGTCGATGTCGCGGGAGCCAATATCGACCATGACGTGGGTGAAACGCTGTTCGCACAGTTGCTAGCGCTGCGTCTGGACCAGAAGCGAGGGTCCACCGGCACGTTGACAGGACTGATGCGCGAGTTGGAAACGCTGCGGGATTTCTTCGCATCGGTAACGTTGACGGCGATTATCGACGTGCCGTTCATCATCGTGACATTGGCGGTCATTGCGATGCTGGGCGGTATTCTGGTCGTGCTCCCCTTGGCGATGATCCCGGTTGTCATTGGCGCTGGGCTGCTCGCCACCCCATCGCTTGATCGCCTGTCGTCCCGCAGCCTGGGTGATGGCCTGGTCAAGCAATCGGTGCTGGTGGAAGCGATAGGCAGCCTTGAAACCGTCAAGGCGATCGGCGCTGGTCCCATGCTCAGCCGCCGTTGGCAGGCGGCGCTCGTCAGCCATTCGGAAAGTTCGCTGGGCCAACGCCTCGCTGCCGCTATCCCCATGACAGTCGCGAATAGCGCCTCGACCATCGCTTATTGCGGCATCATTATCGTGGGCGTAGGCCTGTTGCGCAGCAACACGATCACGACGGGCGCGTTGCTGGCGTGCTCGATCCTCTGCGGGCGAGCATTGGCGCCGCTTGCGCAGATCGCGACCTTGCTATCGCGCCTGTCCGCAACGCGCGTGGCCTACCGCCAGATCAGCGCACTGATGGACACGCCGACAGAAGGACCAAGAGGCGATGCGCTGCACCCCGCGCGCCTGGAAGGGGCCATCGAGTTGCGCAATGTCGGGTTTCGCTATCCGTGCGCGCCCGAACGCGCGCTCGATGGCGTCAACCTGGCCATCAAGTCCGGCGAGCGCGTCGGCTTTCTCGGCCGCGTCGGCTCCGGCAAATCGACGCTCGCTCGTCTCGTGCTTGGGCTGTATGAGCCTGAAGAGGGCGTTGTGATGATCGATGGGATCGACGTCCGCCAATATGCGCCAGCGCAGCTTCGCGCGCTGATCGGCTCGGCGATGCAGGACAATGTCCTGATTGCCGGATCCGTGCGGCAGAATATCTGCCTGGACAGGGCAGCCGTCGATCAGGACGAAATGATTCGCGTCTCGGAAATCAGTGGGACGCATCGCTTCATGGGGCAGATCACCAATGGCTATGACCTGCGCCTGGCCGATAGGGGCGATGGCCTTTCAGGGGGGCAGCGTCAGTCTATCGCGATCGCCCGCGCGCTGGCAGGCAGCCCGCCGGTACTGATCTTCGATGAACCCAGCAGCGCGATGGATGCGCAGACCGAAGCGGATCTGATAGCCCGGCTCAAGCCTGAAATCGCCGGCAAGACTATGATCCTGATCACACATCGCACTTCGCTGCTCGCGTTGGTGGATCGCATTGTCATCTTGGATGGCGGAAAGATCGTGGCGGATGGCCCGCGCGACGCCGTCCTGCAACGTCTTGCGCGGGGGAAGGCGGCATGACTGCGCATATCGACTTTCGCCATCCCATGACTATCAAGCCGAAGGTTCCGGCGAACATCATTCTGTGGATCATTCTGGTGTTCGTGCTGGTCGCCATAGGGTGGGCCGCGTTGACGGAGATCGATCGCACGGTCCGCGCCAACGGCCGCGTCATCCCCAGTTCGCAACTGCAGGTCGTGTCCAACCTGGAAGGCGGCGTTGTCGAACAGATCATGGTCAAGGTCGGACAGGATGTGAAACAAGGCACGCCGCTCGTCCGTCTCAGCCCGGTCCAGCCGGGCGCAGAACTGGAGAGCAATCTTGCCAGCAGCGACGCGCTCGATTTCAAGATTGCCCGACTGACAGCGGAAATTACAGGGCAGATACCGAAATTCCCCCAGTCCCGAAACGCGCTGATGGCGAGCCAGGTCGCCGTCGAACAGGGGCTTTACCGGTCGCGAATGGCCGAACTGGCCAGCATATCGAATGTCGCATCTGCGAGGGTGGATCAGGCCCTGCGCGCGATCGAAGAGGCAAGCGCGGCCGAGCAAGCGCGGATTGCGGCGCGCGATGCGGCCCAAGCCGACCTCAATCTCGTTCGACCTCTGGTCCGGGAGGGCATTGAACCACGCCGA
>MDSZ01019222.1_pt1 | contig 34304 bp, 29 predicted proteins | sample 811201 | NCBI WGS metagenome assembly MDSZ01 (sample SAMN05326647, study PRJNA326480) | marine metagenome | isolation source: seawater | place: Indian Ocean: North | collected 2010
AATTTGAGCCTTGGAACTGATATTTTTGACAATATCTTTTTTTCCAAGGCTCATTAACTAATAAATATTATGTTCCAGTTCCTGTACCGGTTCCAGTGCCTGTTCCAGTACCTGTTCCAGTACCTGTTCCTGTTCCTGTTCCTGTTCCAGTTCCTGTTCCTGTTCCTGTTCCAGTGCCTGTTCCAGTAGCCGTTCCTGTTCCTGTTCCTGTTCCAGTTCCTGTACCGGTTCCAGTTTCAGTTCCTGTATCAGTTATATATGTTCCAACACTCGAGGTACCAGTGGCAGTTCCGGTGTCAGGAAGATCATCAATACCACCAGAATCCCTGATACTTACAGTGATTACTTGAGTTGCTGCATTAGAACTTGCATCTGTAGCAGTAACTGTCGCTGTGAAGCTAACTGTTTCTCCACCATATGGTAGCGTTGTTGGGTCATCAGTAATGTAAGAACCCTCATAGTCTGCAGGTTGATTAAATGTAATTACACCATCAGATGTTATATCCAGAACAGATCCTGAGATTGTAAATGTGATTGCTTGAACATCAGTTGCAGTTGCTGTACCAACGGCTGTAGCACCTTCATCAACTACGTAAGTAGATGATGATGTGAATACAGGTACTGTTGTATCAACAACATTAACAGTTCTTGATGCAGTGCCTGAGTTACCAGATGCATCTGTAGAGGTATAAGTAATTGTATATGTTCCCAAAGTGTCAGGATCTACAGTATCACCACTAGTGACAACAGTAACGTCACCTGAAGCATCTGTTGCAGTTGCGCCAGCATCTGTGTATGTTGATCCTAATTCTACAGTTACTGTGGCATCACCGGTTAAAGTTATTACAGGCGCTGTAGTGTCTTCAACATAAACTGGTCTTGTTGCAACACTTCTGTTTCCAGATGCATCTGTAGCGTCATAATTTACCGAGTATCCACCAACTGTATTTTCGTCAACATTATTATCAACTGTAACTACGATAGGACCAGAAGCATCAGTTGCAGTCGCACCAGCATCAGTATAGGTTTCTCCTAATTCTGTATAAGCTGGAACATCGCCAAGAATAGTAATTACAGGAGCAGTGGTATCAACAACATTGACGGTTCTTGTTGCTGTTGCAGTATTTCCATCTAAATCAGTAGCAGAATAAGTAATAGTGTATGTTCCAACAGTAGATGTATCGACAGTACCTGAGGCAGTGACTGGTGTTACACCATGAAATTCATCAAATGCTGACGCACCTTGGTCAGTATAAGTATCTCCTAGCTCAACAGTAGCAGGATTGTCACCTATTACAGTGATTACAGGAGGAACATTATCATCGTATCCATCATCTGTTACAGATGCGATTACTCCGGCACCAACCAAAGCTAACAAAGCCTTTTGGATGGCACTTAATTCTGCTCTGACTGAAGCAAGCCTCTCAGACATTGCTTTATTGGTTGAAGGATTTTGTGTTGTATCAAGCTGATTAAAAAGACTTGACTCTTCTTTTAATAAAAAGGATCTTCTATCTTGAAGTTCCTTAATCCCCATAGAGCTTACCCTTTGTTCAATCTCAGCTATTTTATCAGCACTAATGTCAGAATAAACACCAAAAGAAAGAACTGTTAAGCTCAATAATAATAATTTTTTCATAGCTATTACCTCAAATATTTGCTACATAGAGTTATATTCACATAAATATTTCACTTACACAACTCTGGAAGAGCATAATACGTCATATTTAACAAAAATGACACATATTTAATATGTTTTTTTATGACACATTTTATAATCTTATTATACTATTTGAAAGATTGTTACAACAACAAATGACTGTGCAGAAGTTAAAATCAATATTTTTTGTTTGAAATAAAGTATTTTTCGCTTAATCAATTGGTTTTAATCTGACTAACAAGTCATGAAGAGTGTTTCTTCTCACTAGCCTAGCTCCAGGATCCTTTGTTAATGGTCTCCAAGTATATGCGATGGAATTTCCAAAAATTGGAATATTAAAAAATATACCTTTATCGAAACTACCTTCTCCAAATTGTTCTGTAGATACGTCAGTAAACGTTGCAAATGCTCCAAATTTCACCCCGCTTGAAAATGTTCTTGAAAATTCTATTGTTGAACCTACGTCTCCTGCAAGATATTCACCAGCAGATATTTTTAAATCGAAAGGAATTAATCCATAATTTCTATAATAAAAGTTTGCAGTTAGTGTTGTATTTTCATAATCAAGGTGACCAAAACCCCAATCATAGTCTCTTTTTTTTACTTTAAAAAACTCTATGCCAAATGAATAATTGGTATTTTGTTTAAAATTAAGATATTCAAATCCTATACCAGAAAACATATCTTCAAGAATTCCACCAGTAAACATTAAATGATGATTTTTTTTTGGAGTATAATGAAGATCTAATTGCGCCCTTCCAATTAAGATTCCTTCATTCATATTTTTAAGATATTGTTTTACGTCAGATCTAACTTGAGCTGGATAAGTATCAATTGGTGGGAATCTTAAATCATCAAAATTATCTGCAAGACTATATTTTAGATTAGTATTAAAAAATAAGTTTTCTCCTAAAATAAATTCTGTATCATTTTCTATAACAAATGCGCCTTTAAAAAACTCCTCTCTTGATGCAAGAAATGGTCGAAATTTTGCTTGTGTAACAGTATTAATTCTATTTTTTGTTTGCCTTTCATAAATTGTTTCTGCATTTCTTCTAAAAGTATCATCTATATCAGAAACACCTTTAAGATTTGCTATTTCAATATCAGTTATAATATTCTTATTAATACCAGAATTTCTAGAAGCTTCTGAAATTATTTGTTCTACTAAGTTTAAATCAGGATGGATAAATTGAGTTAATTCAAGGCCTATAGATCTCGAAGTTTCACTAATTTTTTTTACGCCGATTCCGTTATCCTCCAGATTTTTGATCAATATTGTGTATTTGTTATCATTTTTGTTAACTTCAGGAAGTTTATATTCATATTTTTTAGTTAATTTTGGATCATTTTTATAAACAAATCTCAAGGAGAGAAAACCGCCTCTTTCAAATGATCCACCAACAGAAAAATTATTATTAACTAAAAAATCTATTCCCAAAGAGTAATCACTTTTTCTCTTTTCATATGGCATTCTAGGACCATCTATAAGAATTGTATCCCTCTCGAACTTAAGTAAAAACCTATCATTTAAAAGATAAGATGCTCCAAAAAAAGGAGCTGCATTTTTACCTGAAAAATACGTTGAAGGATTGAAACTACCACCTTCTCCTTCATATTCTACTGGTCTTATTTTAAAAGAATCTTTTATATAACCAAGAGGATTACTGATTGAGTTTGCAGCACCACTCAACTGCCCCCAACCTATCCCAAAGTGTATATCTAAATTTTTTATTCCATAACTTGACACCAAATATTCGGAACTATAAAAACCTGTTCCAGCAAAGTCATTTAAACCTATTGCTATCGCCGGAAGGATTCCTTCTTTTTTGAGTCTGAGTTTAATATTGAATCCTTTATCTTTATAGTCTTGATATTCAAAACCTGGATATGGCTTACCTTGAATATTTGTATAAAAGAAGGAACCCTCAAACCAATCATAGGGATTTGATGTCAGAGTTATTTTTTGATCAGGTGTTCCATCATAAAAAGTTATTCCATGAACTTCTTCATCGTAGAACCTTGCAGTCGGCATGTTTATCAAGCCAACAGAACCATGATTGTTGTAAGTGTTATTTCTAAAACTGTCTGCAAATAGAGAATTGCTTAAAATAATAAAAACGTATAATAAATATCTTAAATATCTACCAACATAGTTAATCATTCATCTTTACTAATTATTATTAATTGAAGATAAAGATGCTAAAGCAATTCCAAGATTCCCTAATATTGATACATAGGCCTGCGTAGCCAATCTTCTTGATGTAGATTCATCTAGTTTTCGAGGGACAAAAATTATTGAGCCTGGGTATACTCTTACTTCGCTTTTTGGTTGTGATTCAAAAATATTCCGTTTATTTTCATATCGCACAGATTCACCATTTGGATGAAGAATGTATATTGAATTAACATCAGCAAACTTTTTAAAACCTCCAGATTTGTTTACAAAATACTCAACATCTTGATTAGGAGAATACATAACAGAACCTTCAGTTGAAATTTCACCATACACATAAACATTGTTGCTAATTTCAGGAATAATGAGTTCATCTCCATCTTTAATTTGAACTTTGTCGGTTTTATCATTTATACCACTTGTCAAATTTACAACCACTCTTCCTGATGGTTCTGTATTTTTAATCTCCTCGGTTAGTGTGACTAATGGTGTTAAGTCAAAGTTATTACCAATATTTTGCTGACTGACAGCAATAATATTATCTAAAAATTCTTCATATAAAATTTCTTTGGATCTTTGATTAATAATTTTTGCACTATTATTAAGATATACTGCTCCAAATGGATATGCATTTGAGTTATAACCACCAGCTTTATCAATAAGATCATCTATGGTTTCTCCAGCCGCTAAGGTATAGTAGCCAGGTTTTTTCACAGCTCCAGATATTTTGGCACTTCTATATGGAAATTCTCTAATGTAAATTAAATCTCCATCCACTGGAATAATAGAATTAAATTGTTTTTGATTTACTACTGGAATAGTTTTTAAAGTACCATCAAGAATTCTCTCCAATGAAATATTTTCTCGATCTGCAGTATTTTTGATTCCATTTGCATATCTAATAACATCAGAAAGCATTTGGTTTTCTGTCAGTTCATATTTTGCAGGTCTTTTGACAGCTCCATTAATTGTTACTACATTCTTAATAGGCTGAACAAAAATGACATCTCCAGATCTCAATCGTTTTTTTAAATTATACTTCCCATCAATTAGCAAATCATAAACGTCTAATGTATCAACTATCTCATCATTTCTAATAAGATTTATCTCTCTATATGAACCAAATTCATTTACGCCACCTGCAGCTGACAAAGCATGCAAAACATTAGAATTACCAGTCAAGGTATATATTCCAGGATTTTTTGTATTACCAGTTACTAAAATATTTACATCTCTAATCTTATCTAAACTAATAAATGCCTCAGTACCAATAAATGTTGTGTTAACTTTTAATTTTATAATTTTAGATGCCTCACCAATACTTAATCCAGCAAGTGAAATCTTTCCAATATCAGGGAGATTAATAGTACCATCACCATTAATGGGAAAATTTTCGTCATAGTCCCTTTGACCAATTACTTGTATATTTAAAATATCTCCAACGTCTAACGTATATGAGGAATCAAGATTTGGTTCATTTGTTGGCATAAATGATGTTTGAAATGTTTTAAAAAAACTTGATCCAAAAAGCATTAACTCATCGTTAATTGAAATTTCCTCATCGCTACTTAATCTTCTTTCAAGCTCTTTTAGATCTTTTTCAATTCTCATTTTTAGTTCAGAAAGCTGTTCAGCTTGCTCTAGTTTTGATGAATATTGGAACGAGCTAAAATTTTCTTCAACATTTTCACCTCTCCCGGCAGCTCTTTCCAAAACATCTTTTTTAATATCTTTTGGAAGACTATCTAGAAAATTTTCATCTAATTCTTGAGAATTAAGATTAAAAGCAGTGATTATGATTATGACTGCATATCTTATTTTATTCATGTTTTAACCCTGGAATAGAAACACCGTTTAGTTTTAAAGTATCTTTAATTATAACATCCATAATATTATTTACGTCGGTTTCAGTTATTGTAGATTTATTGTCCTGAAAAGTAAGTCTAAAGCCAACTTTAATCTCTTTATTTTTTTCATTGAAGAAATAATCAAATATGAATATTTCTTTAATAAGTTTGTTTTCAAAATTCAAAAGATAGTTTTGAAGCTTTTCACTATTTGAATAATCTGATATGGAAAATGATAAATCTCTACTTGATGATGGAAATTCAGATACAGGTATATACTTATAGCAAGGATTAGGATTATTTGACTCTTTTCTTGAATAATCAAAGCTGAATTCGGAATCAATCTCAATCTCAGTAAAAACAATAGGATTTTTTAATTTTGAATTCAAGCCTGCTCTTGGAATATCTATTATATTTATGTCATTGTTTGCATTAATCCTTTTTTCAAATAAACCTTTTAAATACTTATCAGTAATCTTTTTTGAAAAGTCTTTATAATTTTTGTCAACTCTGCCACTTGCAATAATTCCAAGAACTCTTTTAGAAATTTCATGATTATTTATATAAATATCAGTAATCTCAAATAATTTTATTGAATCTTTTTGTCGTCTCTCGTTGAAGAGAAGGTTTTCTAATAAAGATTTTTTGGTATCTATTCTTAGATATTTTCTATTAGAATCTAGAGGATTATCAACTTCTATTGAAATATCATTACCAGTTGACACAAAAGGATCATTGATAACCTCATAAAAACCATTATCAACTAAAAAATTCTTAATTTTTAACTCCTCATTGTAAATTTTGCTTCTGGCTTTAGGAATTTGAATTGGTTTAGGTTTAATATTGTCATAACCAATAACTCTAGCAACCTCTTCTGAAATATCATTTAAGTTTTCTATATCATGTCGATGATTAGGAATATTGATTGATGCTTCATTTATCATAAATCCAAGTCTTTTTAAGTAATCTATAACATCATTACATTTTATTTCGATGCCAATAATTCTTTTTATTTTTTCAAAATCAAAAGGTATTTCTTTGTTCTGTTTCGTTAGATTGTTATATGTAAAAATTTCAGCATTAAGTATGTTTGTGTGATCTTCAATGATTTTTAGAAATCTTCTTAGAACATAATCATGAGAGTCGCTGTCACAGTTTCTTTCAAACTTATAAGCAGCTTCAGAATTAATATTATGTTTAATTGTTTTTCCAATAATTTTTTCTGGACAAAAATAGGCACATTCAATTAATACGCTCTTTGTTGATTGATTACATGCTGTACTTTTACCACCTACAATACCAGCCAGATTTATAACATTATTATTGTTATCAAAGAAAGCAATATCATTTTTATCTAACTCTATAGTCTTATCTAGTAAAGTTAAGAATTTTTGATTAGATTTGATACAGTCTAATTTTATTCCATCAATTGCTGAATTTTTGTAGCAGTGAGTAGGTTGACCTGTTTCATATGATAAGTAGTTCGAAATATCTGTAAAAAAATTATTTTTTTTAACATTGAGATCTAAAAAATAATCTTCAACCTGTGAGCTATAAACATCTGGAATCTTATCAATTTCAACGTGAAGAAATGAAATTTTAGGACAGAAATCGATTAAGTTATTAGTAAAATCAATTTTCAAATCATTTATTTTATTTTTATATATTTCATTATCAATATTTAAATCATAAAAAGAATTTAGATCTCTTAATAATCCTCTTATTGATAAGCAATCTCCTCTATTAGGAGTAAATTCAATATCAAAAATCTCCCCATCTATCTCATGTTCATGACCGAGCTGAAATAAAGCATTAGAAATTTCTTTAATACCAACACTTTGATTCATATTTTCTATAAGATGTTTATAAGATATTTTCATTTGAATTGATTTAAAAAATCTAAATTTGATTTGTAGAAATCTCTTATATCTGTCACTCCATATCTCAACATAGCAATTCTTTCCACACCCAAACCAAAAGCAAACCCTGAGTACTTTAGTGAATTTATTTGACAGTTTTCTAATACAACTGGGTTCACAATTCCACAACCTAGTATTTCTAACCACTTTCCATCATTTGATAATATATCAACTTCAGCTGATGGTTCAGTAAATGGGAAGTATGATGGTCTAAATCTAATTTCTACATTTTCACCAAATAAAAGGTGAACAATCTTAAATATAATATTTTTTAGATTAGCAAAATTAACATCTTCATTAACATATATACCTTCAATCTGATGAAACATTGGCAAATGTGTTGCATCATCATCTTTTCTGTAAACTTTTCCACCTGAAATAAGAGCAATTGGTGGTTTCCTGGAGAGCATACCTCTTATTTGAACAGGTGAGGTATGAGTTCTCAATAGATTAGACTGTTTATTTAAGTAAAAGGTATCATGCATCTGGCGAGCTGGATGGCTTTCTTTAATATTTAACATGTCGAAATTAAACTTTTCAGTTTCAATTTCAGGGCCTTCAATAACTTCAAAGCCCATATCAACAAGATACTCAACTATAAAATTTTTGGTCTGATTAATTGGGTGAATTGAACCAGTATTCTTTTGAATTTTAGGAGGTTTAATGTCTTCAGAATTTGACATTAATTCGTATCAATTATCAGTTAGTTTAACAATTTCTTTGAAAGTTGAATTGTCAGATATTGCTAATTCAGACAATATTTTTCTATTAATAATAATATTTTTATCATCCAATGAGCTGATAAATTTAGAATACGAAATACCCTCTTCCCTAACAGCAGCATTTATTCTCGAAATCCACAAGGACCTGAAGTTTCTCTTTCTATTTTTTCTATCTCTGAAAGCATACTGTAAAGACTTTATATTTGACTGCTTGGCAGTTTTGTAGAGTCTGCTTCTAGCGCCGTAATGACCTTTTGTTGCATTTAAAACTTTCTTATGCTTTTTTTTTGCTGTTAATGCTTTGGTTATTCTACTCATATCTTCTTTATTAATTTTTTAGCCATTTTTAAAACAATACCATTTAGCTTTTTGGTACCCCTATTATGCCTTTTTCTTTTAGTAGACTGCTTAGTCAAAATATGATTGCGATTTGAACTTCTACTTTTAATAGACGAACTACTCTTTTTGAAACGCTTCGCAGCACCAGAATGTGTTTTTAATTTATAGCCCATTTCTAATATACTTAAATTATTTTTAATTTTTCTTCTTTACAGAGGATAACACCATCATCAGCTGTCTACCGTCTAGGGAGGGTTCTTGATCAATTTGGGCTATGTCTTTTAGATCATCTCTAAGTCTACCTAAAAGATCTAAACCCATGTTGCTGTTAAGAATCTCTCTGCCTCTAAAACGGACGCTTATTTTAGTCTTATCTCCATTAAGAATAAAGCTTTTTATTTTTTTTAATTTAATATTATAGTCTCCAACATCTGTAGAAGGTCTAAACTTGATTTCTTTTGTTGTATTTTTTTTGCTTTTTGACTTAGAGCCAGTTACATTTTTTTTCTTAACAAAAAGATGTTTTCCGTAATCAAGAACTTTACACACAACTGGTTCTGCGTCTTTAGTAGAAACTTGAACCAAATCAAGAGAAACAGATTTGGCATATTCTAAAGCCTCATCAATATTAACAATGCCTTTTTTGTTACCGCTAGCATCAATAAGCAATACTTTCTTTGCATTGATATTGTTATTTATTGGTACTTGAGTTTTTTTATTTATAGCAATAATGAATTCCTATTATTTAATAAGTTGGATAAAAAGAGTTTTTTTTCAAAATTAAATTTGCTTTAAGAGATTGAAACAGACATTTTCATAAAATTAGATTTTAAACTAAAAAAATATAATCGCCAAGAATTTAAATCATCCAAATTAAGGCTGCAGACAATATTTATCCCATACATTATTCTTCAAATTATATACCTCTCTTGTATTAATTCTTTTTTCATGTCCCTCCCAAAATTCAAAATAATAGGGCACAAAAGAAAAACCACCCCAACTTTTTGGTCTTTCATCTAATTTATTTGTTAACATTTCTTTTTCCAAATCTGAACAAAATTTTTCATAAGAATCAATTTTCATAGATTGATTTGAGAAACTGGCAACTGCATTTTTAACTTTATCTCTTTCCTCATAGTGCAAATCTGATAGATAATCATCAGACTTGAATATTCTTGCCTTAATACGAATTTGAGTGTCAATTTCACTCCAATAAAATACTGCAGAAATCTGATCATGAGAATGAAATTGTTTGCTCTTTGGTGCATTGTAGTTAGTAAAAAAAGTCCATTCATTTTTAATGATATATTTTAAGTTTACAAATCTTGAATCGACCTGATTTGAAGCTTTATCATAAGAGCTAATGCAAATTGCCTCTATATTTTTTTGCCTAGAATCAAAAGCTTTTTTATATTTTTCTGCGAAATATTTATAAGGTTGAGAATTATCTAATTCTTTAAATACAATCATTATTATGAATTTATGTGGATTCTTTAAAATATCTTAGTCTTTCAATATCATCTTCGACAGTTTTGTCACCATATTGTATTTCAATGATATGGCATGGTTTATCATATGGATTAATAATTTGATGCCAAGCTTTTTTATTTATAAATTGTGTTTCTTCTAAATTTAATTTGATCTCCTTGTATTTATCAGGATCATCTTCACTATAATTTACAATACATTTTCCTTTACTAACAAACCAAATTTCGCTTCTATGAAAATGTCTCTGAAAACTTAAACCCTTACCTGGTAAAACAATCAACTCTTTAACCTTCACCTGTGTCTCTCCAATATCTGTAAATAAATTATAAAAGCTACCCCATATTCTCTCCTCTCCGTCATATTTATAATCTTTAAGAATCCAACTGGATGAATTTTTTTTATTATCACCGCCTACTCCAAAATTAAATTCAACGTCAGAAACAATCATCTCAGGTATATTTTTATCATTTCTATCACCACCATTACAGAAAATTATTTTTTCACCAGCATATTTTTTCTTAACATCTTCTAAACCATTTATAACACTTCCGATTTTATCATCCTCAAAACCCAAAACTTCATCAACAAAATAAAGGTTCTCTATTATTTCTTTGCGTTCATTAAATGGCATAAATTCTTTGTCTTTTTTTCTACGAAGCCATTCATCGCTATTCAATAGAACAATTAACTTATCACCAAGCTTCTTTGCACTTTTTAGATATGCAATATGTCCAGAATGAATTGGGTCAAAACCTCCACTAACAACAATAATTTTCATAAATACTAAATTTTTTCTGCAATAATATAAACTGAAGATGGAGCAAATTTATGGTACCACTTGTATTGATGATATCTAATATTCCATTTAAATAAACTACATAACATAATGTCAAACATTACAATTGGATAATATGAATAGCATTCCTTTAATCCTATTTTTCTTGCTATAAAGGGTAATATTGGACAATCATAATACCTTACTAAATATGGTTTAAGTCCAGCATTTTTAATGCTATCTAACAAAGCTTCATGTGGCAGACCTCTCTCAAATTTAGTTAAACCTCTTCTTGGTTTTCTCCAATCACCCATTGAAACAATTGGCTCCCTTAAGATGTATGTTCCTCCTTTTTTAAGAGTTCTACTTAACTCCATTATCACGTGGGATACATTTGGAATATGATGTAAACAACCAATGGAAATTGATAAATCAATACTTTCTGAAGGAATATTAATATCGCCATTCATATTTGGTGAAATATAACTGGTCTTAGTGTCTCCAATACTTTTATTCCAAAACCTTTCCTCTGGTTCTATAACAATAAATTCATCAACTAATGGAGCTAGAGGTGCAACATCACCACCATCTGCGGCACCTAAGGCTAAGCATTTTGAAAATTTTTTATTTCTTATTTTGCTGTAAACATGTACTTCATTCTGAATATCATATTCACTAGTATTAACTTCTTCATATAATTCATAACTGGCATTTTTTTCGTGATCAAACCAATTCTTTATTTCTTGTTCTGAGAAATTGTCACCATAAATTTGATTGCTATTAATAATTGCATCAAATTCTTTATCACTTATGTTCATAAATTCATTTTACTTATTAATTAGATATTTAACAAAATTAAAAATATTATGCATTTATCATTTTACTAACTAAATTCTTAGTTATTGTTGATCGATAAAATTTTAATCTAAAATCAGATGTATCAGCAATCTCATATTCTCTGTCAATAACTTCAAAAAGTTGATAGCATTTATTGGCATCTCCAGGACTAAATACTTTAGCCCAAGGAAGATTATTATTGATAAATGTCTTTGCAGCGCCATCAACTCCTGCAAGAATTGGCAAACCGGTGCAACCATATTCAAAAATTTTTGAAGGTAAAACTTTTTTAAAACATTCTAAATTATTTAGATGCAGAAAGAGAATATCTGCTTTTATAAACTCTTTTATAAGACAGTCTCTCGACATTGGTTTTTCAAAAATCACATTATCAATACCTATCTCTTTAACTCTATTTTCAAGAACAGACTTCATACCTCCATCTCCAATAATTTTTATTTCAGCTCTTCCTTCAACAAGTTTTGAAAATTCTGGAATAATATGTTCCAGTCCTTGCCCCATACCAATATTGCCTGAGTATAAGATATTTTTAATTTCATTTTTTTTTGTAGTTTTTTGCTCATAATCTATATTTAAAAAAACCTCATCAATTCCATTTGTATACTCTAGTATTTTTGCTTTTGTATTTATTTGTTTTACATAGTCAACAAATCCACTTGATACAACATTTATTACATTAGCCTTTCTGAAAGTGAAGATCTCAATAATTTTTATAATTTTATAAAAAATTTTAAAGATTGATCTTGCATATACATGTTGAAAAGTATCCGAAAATAAATCTCTTATATCTAAAAATAATTTAGTATCTTTTTGTTTTGATATTATCGCAGCTAAAAAAGCTGTCATTAACTTACTAGAGGTAGCAAAAATTAAATCGTAATCTTTGTTTTTAACAAATCTTAAAACACCAAAAAAATAAATAAAGAATCCAATTGCCTGCATAAGCGTTGAATTAAAGTTTTTTGGTATTTTTATTTTTTTTAAACTAACAGATTTTGAATATATGTTTGAATTGGTATCTTCATTTCCAGCACTATACGATGAGTATCTGTTTGGAAATGTGGTAACCACATCAATTGATATAGATTTTTCAGTTTTTTCAATCTCATCAATAATCGATTTAACTCTAAAAGAACAAGCGGTAAGATCTGGGGGATGGAAAAAACTTAATATTAATATCTTTTTATTCATCTTTATTAATTAATTGAAGTGAATTTCAAAACTCAATTGATTGTTTACTAAATTGATAGATATACATTTGTTTTCAATAAATTTTCCAAATTCTGGCCAATATTTAGAATCATTAATATCTAAATTTTGATTAGTATTAATTGAAAATTTATCTTCGCCAACTTGCAACTTAATAAAATTGTTATTTGCGCTTATAATTTTTACATCTGGGTGCAAAAAATATCTGCAAGTCGCATTACGATATTCACCTTCGATAGAATCATTAATAAAGACACTTGAATTTCTAAAAATAAATGTTCTATTGTGTATGCAATTTAAACCTTGTTGTATATATCCATCATGACTGGAATTTATTACTAATTCGTCAGCAGAACTAATTATTTCTTTTTTAACATTCATTACCCTGTTACCCAATCTGAACGAAGACCAAACTTCAGATGAACTTCTATTATCTATAGTAATTGTATTATATGAGTTTGATGACCTTTGAAATAATCTATCCTCGTTATCCTCGTAGGTTGAAATACCTGAATTAACAAAACATTTTTTTTCATTTAATGAAAGCTCAAAACTTAAGGTGGAAGCATGAAAATGTCCTGGCTGATACGAAGATTTTACCTCAGAGAAATCACCAATAAAAAAATATTTCTCTTTTTTTAAAGTAATAAAGCCTGATTCAAGATTGTTTGATAGAGTGTCAGTTTTTTTTATGCCATCGGTTTCTAAATTCAAGCAACTCATGTAATCATTAATTTTTTGAAATTCTAAACTGATTTGATTACAAGTATCATTAAAAAAAGGTAAGCTTTGGTCAATGTGTTGCACTGAAATTAACCATTTATATAATGCTTTTTGAGAATTTAGAAGTTTGTCTTTAAAATTCTGATTAAAATTCTCTGGATAAGCTTTATACAAATTAATTAGATCAAGAATATCTAATAAAAATAATGAATGGTACATTGGTGAAAGTTCAAAATGAGCACCATCGTTAAGAACTTGTTCACAAATTTGTTTTTTTAAGATATTAAGTCCTTTTGCAAAAATTTTTTTTGATACCTCATCATTTTTAAAACAACCTACATAGAGCATTGCTTTTGCATTTGAAAATAAATGATTAGCTTGAATATGATATTCAGGCCTATTAAATAGAAATTCTCCTTGCTCTATGATACTTTTATTAATATCAGAATTATCAATCTTGTTATTTAGTAAAAATTTTACCCAATTGACGATTCTTAAGGATATTGTGTAAGGTTCCCAACCAACTCCATTAGGACATGGATTATCATTAATCCAGGACAAGATTAAATCTATATTTTTTTTCTTGTTATCATAATTTTTAAATGTATTAAGGTAATCAAAATAATGCAAATTATATAGCCATAATTTTTCTTGAGATGAGTCATTCCAATCATTCTTTGATCTAAGGTATCCAACTTTGTTTAAAAAAAAGAATTTACCATTGGCAGGATTGATATTGTCTGAGTTATAGTTATATAGAGTCCAGTTATTTGAAATTAAACAACTATTGTTATCATTTTTTTTAACAATTTTGGGTGATGTAAGTCTATAAAATATCCTGTAAAAAATTTGTTCAAATTTTAAAAACTTTATTGTGTTTATATATAAGAAAGTTTTCTTAATTAGTGCTTTCAAATACATTTCATCTCAAGTGATTTGCAATTTCAATTGAGATTCTACTTACTTCATATATTTCATCGAAAGGAATTGGTGATTCATTTCCAATATTGACAGAATTAATAAAAGATTCTATTAATTCGCTCTGTCCTTTCTCAATTCTCCATGTACTAAATTTTTTAAATGCCTTTGAATTATACGCTATTGTTTTTTTAAAATTGTCTATCTGATATGTAGCTCCATTTTCAAATATCTCAATTCTTTCTTTGGGAAAATTTCTACCTCCATTAGCAAGATAATTAATACATCCAGTAGACCCATCCTCAAATTCTAAAATTATAAATGATTTATCATCGCAAATTTCATCACTATTAGATTTCATTTTTGTTGCATTCCATGAAACTATTTTTGAACCAGCAAAGAATCTCATTAAATCTATGTAATGACATGCTTCCCCAATAATCCTTCCTCCACCAATAAAATGTTTTTGAGTCCAATGATCAGACGGAATATGACCAGCATTCATTGTAAAAATAAAAGATTTTTTTGAATTTTTGTTAAGGATATTTTTTATTTTTTGTACATGAGGAGAAAATCTTCTATTAAAACCGACAGTGAGTATGCAATTATCAGATTTTTTAAAAGCAGTTTTAATTTTTTCTAATTCATCTAGATTAAGTGCCAATGGCTTTTCAACAAATACATTTTTATTTGAATTTAAAGCAGCTATTGTTTGTTCAGCATGAAGATTATGTCTTGTAGCGATTACTAATGAATCTATATTTTCAGTTAATGCATCATCAAAATTTGAAGAAGCAAAATCAAAATTGAATCTTTTTCCATAATGAGCTGCAGAAACACCTCCCTTAGAAATAATAGTGTTAAGATTTATTTTTAATTTTTTAAGTTTTGGTATTAGCATTCTTGTTGAATAATTTCCTGCGCCAATTACCGCAATTTGTGAATATTTTTTTGATGACTTTTTATTTTTTGGCTTTTTAATAGTTAAAGTTTTTTCTTTATCAAATACTTTCGCACTATCTTCGTATGAAATTAATACGCCAAGAGGGTTACCTGATGATATTAAATTGTATGCAGTTTTAGCATCCTCAATCGAAAAAATATCTGAAATTAAGTCTTTTGTGTTTATAAATCCCTCGCTCATCAAGTTAAGAACAGCCTCAAAATTTCTTTTTTCAGTCCATCTCACATACGGCAACGGATAATCAGTACCTTCTATTTCGTATGCGTCATCATATCTACCAGGCCCATATGAACAAGAAACTTGAAATGACAATTCTTTTTCATAAAAATCAACTCTATCCAACTTAAGTCCAACAACTCCAACCAAAATTATTCTACCTCTTTTTCTGGACATCAATGCAGAATTATGGACAATTTCGTTGTTATTCGCAGATGCAGCGATAATGACTCCGTCTGCTCCAATTTCATCAGTGTACTCCTTTACAATTTTTACTTGATCTACACCCTTTTCTAAACAAATAGATTTTGCTCCGTATTGTTCTGCTAATTCGCATTTTTTCTGATCATAATCAATTCCAATGACTCGACACCCATTAGCTCTTAAAATTTGAACCGATAAAAGACCAATTAAGCCTAACCCGACAACAACAAAATTCTCGCCAATTGTAGGATTAGCTAATCTAATTCCTTGAAGTGCAATTGCAGAAGGAACTGTGAAAGATGCTGTTTCAAAATTTACATTATCTGGAATTTTGGCCGTTAAATTATGTGGAACGCATACAAATTCAGCATGTGGACCATTTGACACAACTCGAGTTCCCTTTTTATATGGTCCATTACCTGGGTCCTCAATATAACCTACATTTGAATATCCAAGTTGCATGGGTTGATCTAATTTTGAAGAGACTGTTTCATATGCAGCTGATATACCCTCATTTTTAATTTTTTCTAGCACCATTTTTACCTTTTCTGGTTGCTTAAACGCTTTATTTAAATAATTTGAATTTCCAAATTCAACTAACATTCTCTCTGTTCCAGTTGATATTAGTGATTTTACTGACCTTATTAAATTTTCCGACTTTGTATTATTAGGAACTGGAATATCACTAACGTCTATTGATCCATTATTTAAGTTATGTATTACTTGTTTCATGATTTATTTTTCAAAAATTAATTTTCTTTCCTCAATACTTGGATAGTTTATCAATACTGCTTTAAATTTACCTTTAAAAACAAAATAACTTCCAGCAGCAATACCGCATGGACCATAACTGTGATTTAATTGTTTAAAATCATCAACACTGCCAGCGCCGCCTAAGATGGTCATTGGCTTATTAATAAAAGAATAAATCTTATTTATAAGTTTTAAGTCATATCCTTCCATAACTCCATCACAATCAACAGAATTAATTATAATTTCTCCAATTCCATAATCTTGCATTAGATTTACGCATTCGATTAATTCCATTTTAGACTTTTTTTTGCCTCTATTTGTTACAATTTCATATTTTCCAAATAAAGATTTTTTTACATCTAGTACAACCACTGTACTCTGAGATCCAATACTATCGCTAATAACTTTCACCAAATGCGGATTTTCAATTAAGGCAGAGCTGATACATATTTTTTCAAAACCCATGCTGATTATTTTATTTGCATGACTAAGGCTTTTAACACCGCCTCCATAAGATAATGGCATTCTAGATTCATCAGCCAATTTTTGAATAAGATTAAAATTTGGTTCTAATCCTTTTTCAGTTGCACTGATATCAATAATCATAAGCTCATCGACATATTTTTCATTAAATATTTTTACAGCATTTAAAGGATCTCCAACATATTTACTATTATTAAATTTGACTGTTTTTACGAGCTGTCCATCCTGAATTAAGAGGCAGGGTATTAATCTTGATCTAAGCATCTAGATTAGAAAAGTTTTTTAACAGTTTAATTCCATTATGGTGACTTTTTTCGGGATGAAACTGAAATCCATATACATTTTGATGTTTTATTCCTGAAACTATATCTTTATGATAATTTGAGGTGCATAAGATGCTGTCTATTGAACCTGGGACAAAAACATATGAATGAAGAAAATAAAAACCAAACCCTTTATCAACATCTGAAAAAATTTTATGCTCAAAATTTGTTTTGATTGAGTTCCATCCCATATGAGGAAAATTTAAATTTTCACTATCGATAACATTTTGAATATGCACAACGTCACCATTAATATAACCCAACCCCTTTAAGCTCCCCTCTTCACTTGAATTTCCAAAGATGTGCATCCCTATACAAACACCAAATATAGGTATCTTGTCTTCTAATACTAAATGATCTAATGTATCTCTTAGACCAGAGTTGTTTAATTTATTTATTGTATCGTCAAACGCACCTACTCCCGGAAATATTATTTTTTTTACATCTTTAAAATCCTTTTTATTTGAAACAATTTTAGATTCAATGTTTTCTCTATAAAACAATCTATGAAATGCGCTAACGTTACCCAAACCATAATCAATAATACCTATCATCTTTTTCCACCTTTTTCTATCTTAAGGCTTTTTAGAACTTGTGCGCCCAAATTATAAAGATTTTCTTGATTTTTATAATCACAATATGTTTTTAAAGGCATATTAAAATAGTTTCTCAATTCACTAGTGCTGATATTTAATTTATTAGCAACATATTCAAATTCATGAATTATATTTTCCTTATCATATGGAGCAGTTTCTAGTTCTTTAAGTGCCTCTTCTCTAGTCATTTGATTCGTTAAGATTAAACTTGAGAATTGAACTCGTCTTGTATCATATCCAAATCTTTCGTAAAGCCAATAGCTCTCATAAAATCTAGTAAATCTTGATTCAAAATGTTTTTGTGGATATGTTTGAAAACCATAATTATTAACAAGAATATTCTCAGCTTCTTTTTTGTTATAGGGCATATAATCAATTAGTCTTATAAGTTTTACTCCTTTAATATAGGGCAACCATAATTTATGCCATAAAATATTAGTTAGTTGATATTCTTTTAATTTTCTTTTTCCATGCTTTTTTTGAATATCTTTAAGTTGAATTGTGTCAGATTGGTAATACATCCATTCTTTTGGATTTCTTACACACTCAGTTGAGAAATTTCCACCGGTTACAATTGTTTTAACATTGTACTTGGATGCAAAGTTATACATTGTTGAAAAAAAAGCATAATCTTGTGGAACATCAATATGAGGAACTCCAGACTTGAAAAATGATAGCTGTAAATCCTGCATTTCATTCCAGTTTACAACATGGGTATAAAGCTCAAGATTTAGTTTATCAATTAATTTTTCAATATTATTCGTTGCTAGTTGAGAATTCCAACCACCATCTACATGAAAAACTAGCGGTCTTAAATTATATTCAGTTACAACCAAATGTAACAAAAAACTACTGTCAATACCTCCGCTTAAACCTAAAATGCAATCAAATTCATTTCCAGCACTTCTTTTTTTAATTTTTTTTACTATTTCTTTGACTTCCTTTTGTTTATTAATCCCATAATTCCAATTTGGTAGGATTTCCTTATCGAAGGTAATGCAGTGATCACATATCCCATCTTCATTAAATTTAATTTTGCTGTCTGATGTATCCATCACACATCTGTTACAGATCTGATATGTCATTTAATTGTTTCCTTGAAAATGTTAATCATTGAAAAATAAACAGAATCCCAGTTAGGCATATTATTAACATTTTTATATGCACTTTCTACCTTATTCTCTATATCAGACGGATGATTTATTGCTTTTTCTATCTTCATACAAATATCATCTGCATCAAGCGGATTAAAATAATATGCGTTTTCACCACATACTATTCTCGCAAAATCTTTATCGCTGGTTAAAATAATCTTTTTATTCCACATAGCCTCAACATACGTCCCAGAAAAAGATTCAAGTAAGGTAGGTAAAATTAAAGCATCAACTCTTTTATATAAATTTGGGACATTTGCTAGTTTTATTGAGCCAAGATTTTCTAGATAGTCTGCCAGTTCGCTGTTATCTATATCCCTTAAAAGTTTTCTTGCTTTTTTATTTTGATTTTTATCAATAGTGATAAAAATTTTTGCATGTATATTTTTTTCCTTAAGTATTTTTCCAACTTTAAGAAATATTTCTAAATTTTTATGAATGTAATATGCTGAGAGGCATAATAAATTAAATTTTTTTGACAACTTTATAAGTGATTTATTAGATTTATTTACCTTAAAGTGATCTATAGCGACTGCATTCGGAAATATTTTTATGTCATTTATTTTAAACCTTTCTTGTAGTCTAGATTTAGTAACTTCGGTCTGTGCCAATATGCAATCTACATATTTAATTAGTTTTTTAAATACGTATAGTTTAAATTTGCGTAAAAATTTTTCTTTTAATGGCATTAATCTCCATACTTCTTTATCTTCGTAAATTGCGTAAGGCCAGTCAAATAACATAACTTGATTACAATTAGTTCTTAGTGGAATATCTCCAAGATTAAAAACAATTTTTATTGAGTTGTTTTTAATTATTAAAGGGATAGTCACACAGTTATTTAAAGGAACTAAAAAACTTTTATTAAATACCTTAGGTATTTGTTTAAATGAAATATATTTTTTTTTAATATGAAGAAATTCGCTTTTATCGGGGACAAGGATTACAAATTTATAGCCACTTTGATTTCCATACTCATTAATTTTTTCAATCAAACTGAACAAAATCTGCTTTCCGCCGCCAGTCTTAGCAGTCGATCCATTTATTAAAATTAATTTATTCATAATGATTAATCGCTTTTACAAACCCCTCAATCATTTTTTCTAAAGTACATTCATTAGAATAATAATCATAAGCATTTTTACCGAGCTTACGAGCCATATTATCTTTTTGAATAAGATCTTTTATAGCTTCATCAATTGAATATGATCCATCAACCAATAAACCGTTTTCTTTATGAATAATGTTTTTATGCTCCCCACCAGATATTGCATACCTATGAGTAACATAGGGTACTCCATATGCAAAAGACTGTAAGACAGATAAGCCTGCTTGACCATATGAGATTGCTGCTATTGCGCCAGAGTAGTACTCTTTAAGTTTTTCTGTGGAGTTGATAATCCCTTTAAAAATAATATTTCTATCTAGTCCCATTTCATGAGTCATGCATATAAGATTATCTCTTTCCTCACCATCTCCAATCACAATTAAATTAATCTCTTTATTAATTTCTAAGCTGACTCTTTTAATTGATTCGATACATATATCTAATTTTTTCCTTTTATCAAGTGAACCAACGAAAAGAAAAAAATCTTTTTTATTTTTGTATCCCTCAATTCTATGAGGAACATGGAATGTGTTATTGCCAATATAACACAGCTCTTCTGACACCCCCATTTCAATAAATCTCGCACAAATATCTTTATGATAGAAAATAATTGGTAAGTTTATTTTTGTTATTAATAACTTTAAAAACAATGAAATTTTACTTTTACCCTCATCAAGGCCCCACCAAATATAAATTTTTCTATATTTTTTAAATAATAATAAAATTATTGTCGAAGGCCATGAAATATCGAACATACTAATGATCCGTGAAGGATTAATTTTATATACGATTTTTAAAATATCTTTTTGAAAATAAAAAGGACCGATTTTAATTTTTTTTAAGATAACTTCCTCAAAATTTTTTATCTTTGCGTCTGTGGGTTTTCCCGAGTGTGCAACTATTAATTTAAATCTTTTTCCCATCTCATTATAAAAATTAATCCTATAGTGAGGTATTTGATTCTGAAAAATTAAAATCTTATGCATTAATTTTATGTCTTACAAAATGTTCGTGCCAAAGATGGACTTGAAAAAGTCTAAATATAAATCTCTCATATTTATTATTATTTAGATGTCCTCTTTTAAGATCTATCAAAAGTCTTCTAGAAAAAATCGGCCAATTCAAAATTTCAGATTTTGTTAACTCATTTATAATATTACTTTTCACATTTTCGTTTATATAAGATGAAAAACCTACTTTTGGTCTATCTAGTACTTTTGAAAATCTTTTATATAATTCCATATTTCTCAAAGCATACTTATCCTTATTGCCTTGAACTTTTATTGAAAAATCATTTTTAAAAATATATTCAACCAATTCATGATCTAAAAAAGGAGATCTATTTTCAATTGAGCTTTGCATTGCAATTATATCTCCATAATAAAGTAAATTTTGTAATCCTATATCGTGCTGTCTAATTAAATATTTATTAAAAATATCTTGAAAGGAAAAGCTTTGTTTTTTTGAATTAAATAAACATTTATCTGATCTGAATCTCTTTCTAACAAAGTATTTTTCATAACCATAAAAAGACCTACCTATTTTTTTTAGTGGCTCTGACAATGTCAATCTTAAAAATTCGACTGTGATTACTAGCAATCCTCTTTGTTTCCAGTCTCTCAAAACATAGACAATATTTTGAAAGTCTAGATTTAGTAAATATTTTAATACTAATATTGGGTGATAATGTTTGTATCCTGCTAAAAGCTCATCAGCACCTTGACCATCAAGAACAACTTTATAACCTTTTTGTTGTGCAGAATTGTACAACTGATCAACATTTAAAATTGCAGGCGAGGAATGACATCGTCCCATTCTCTGAACCATTTTAGATAGCCTTGATCTAAAGTTTTGATAGTCATCTATTTGACCAACTTTGTTTAGCTTCATAGACAATATTTTTGCTACTTCTGATGCATATTTACTCTCATCATCTATATCACCAGAAGTAAAAGTAAATGCCTCTGGAGCTTCATCTTTACCTAAATTTTCTGCACAAATTGCTGATATGATTGTACTATCAACTCCGCCTGATAATAAAACTGCAATTGGAACATCAGATCTTAATCTCAAATTAACTGATTTTATTAATTTTTTTTCAAACTCTTTATTTTCAATCCACTTAGAAGGTTGAATATCAGGATAAGACCAATACCTTTGCAATTCAAATGAAAAATCACTATTAATTTGAGCAAAATGTGCTTTTGGAAATTCTTTTATATCTTTGTAAAAAGAGTGTCCCATAGAATCATGTCCCCCTTCTTTCAGATAGTTTCTGATTAAAGAAAAATCTATTTCTTTTTTTGAGAAAAAATTTAAAGGTTCGAATTCGCTTGAAATGTAAAGTGAATCTTGATTTTTCAAATAAAAAAGTGGCTTTTGGCCAAATCTGTCTCTAGAAATTATAATTTTATTGCTGGATTTATCGTAGATTACTAATGACCACATCCCATTAAATAAATTAAAACAATCAGTCCCCCAATATTTGTATGCTTTAATTAGTACTTCTGTATCCGATCCAGTGTCAAAAGTGAAACCTTTATTTATTAATAGTGCTTTTATTTCCTTATAATTAAATATTTCTCCATTAAAAATAATAATATAGTTTTCGAACTCAAAAGGTTGATTCGAAAGCTTTTCTAATCCGAGAATTGATAGTCTAGTGTGACCAAATAAAATTGACTCATTTATGAAAAGTCCCTGATTGTCTGGTCCTCTGTGCTTTAGCAAATCTATAATTTCATCTTTGACATCGATAGAATTAAGTGAGCTTTTAGTAAATTCAGCAAAAATACCACACATACTATTTCAAAGAATCATGAACATATAAAAAATCTGCTGCATCATCTTTCCAAATCAAAGTATACCCCATCTTACAGAGCTTGAGATTCGCCTCTCTTATTCTATTAGCACCTTTTCTAGAGGGCCTATTGAGTTCATCAAATTCGATTAATAATTGCTTAGGATAGATCTTTTCGTTGCAAAGATAGTCTATAACTTCAATTTCTGCACCTTCGATATCCATTTTTAGTAAAGAAATTTCATCAACATTTAGGTTAAATTTTTTCGCAAGATCACTTATGGTAATGCTATCAACTTCAATGAAATCAGTAGTTTTAGAGTAATTATTTTGAAAATTATTGATCGAATAGGAAACATGTTGTGGATTTGGTGGTTCAAAAAACTTAATCTTATCATTTGAATCCCATAATGCCTTTTCTTCAAGAATTAACTGGTTCTGTGCAATTTTACTTAAATTATAGGAACTGACCGGTAAAGCTCCAGAATCTGGATAGTTTAATGTGTTTAGATTTCCTATTTTCTGAGTAATTTCTTGAAAATGATTTATTGCTCTTGGCGTAGGATCAACTATTATTACTCTTGATTTAAACATGGAAGCAAATTCAACATCAAAACTAGCATCTTCACCAAGCCCTGCGGAAATAATAGTTGAGTTGTTGAGGCTTTCGTTATTTACAAAAGTCCAGCCTCCATATTCTGTCCCAAGGCTAATTAATTGATTTTGATGATGAGATTTTGAGACTTTTAAAAGTATCGCTCTACCGATGAAAACATCAAAGCGCTTTTTCAGTATTCTGTAGAGCCTTATAAATGCGATGAAAATATAATTATTTTTTAAAAAATTTTTTATTTTTTTCATTATTTAGGGCACCCTGATTTGCCTGATTTTTGCTAATTATATGGCTCCTTGCTCTAAAAAGCATTAATGTAGAAGCAAATAATTGTCCTGAAACAACAAATGTTGCAAATGTCTCAATTGAATAAGTATTTTCACTTAAAAATAGAATCAAGATTATTATAACTGGAGCAACAATTGATAATATTGCATACTCTTTAAATTTGCCAAGTGCAACCCAACAAATTCTTGATAAACTATCAAAATTAAGTGTAATGAAAAAAAAACATAAGATTTTCAAAATTGAAGAAAGTCCTCTGTAAGAATCAGAAAAAAAGTAACTTTCAATAAAATCTGAACTGAAATATATTATAAGTGCGGCAAAAGTAAGTGGTATGGTTGTAAATATAAAATACTCTTTTATTAATTTCTTTAAAGTTTTAATATTTTGCTGTTTTATTGCTATTGATATATCCAATCTCCAAACTCTATCGATTTGAGATTGTAATATTGTGACTGCATTTGTTATTTGCAGTCCCGCGGAATATATACCAAGTGTTTCAAGGCCGTATTGGCCTTCAAGAATCAATCGACTATAGCCTCCATAAAAGAAAGCTGAAATATTTACGATAACCAACAAATAATTTTTTTTGAGAACGAAGACAGCATCATTTAAATTTATTGAAAAATTATTGCCAAAGTATTTTTTATTAAAATTTAATTGATAAAAAAGACTAGAAATTGAAATTATCAAAAAAATTAAAAAAATTATTCTAATGTCTAGAAAATCAAATAATATTAATGAAGCAATTGCAATAATATAAATAATTCTTTCAATACCATAAATTATAAGAAATGTTGCATTTTTCCTTCTCAATTCAAATAAAAAAGAAGTATATAAAGCAGGTAAAATTAATGCATTGAAACCAATGAATAAATCAAGTTTTTCACTGAATGATAGAAAATTAATTAAAAAAATAATCCAAGATAATCCAAAAAGAATTGTATAAATTAAAATTCTTACTGAATAAATTACTCTAAAAGTTTTTTTTATGGACTTATTTTCTGCCATTAAACTAGCAGCAGATATATCAGTGGCATAGTCAATAAATATGGTAAATGATGCAGCCAATACCAAAACATATGAATAAAAGCCAAAATCTTGAGGTCCAAGATAGTTTGCAAGAGCAATTGTTAGAATATATGACAGCCCCGCCACAACTACGTTTAGGCTAGCAAGTTGTGTAAGATTTTTGAGTCTTAGGAAGCCCGGTTTTGATGTAAACATTTATAAAATTTTCTTCTTTTTAGACATAATCATGTAAAAGAGAGTTATAAGCAAAAGTCCTGATGTAGAGAAAAACATTGTAAAGATCATGCAAATTAAAAGAGTAGATAGATACTTATTTTCTGGGGAGCTTTTAAAAAAATTAATTATAAGTTTTATTAAAACAAAAATTATTACAACAAGTCCAAATCTTAATCCAAAATCAATGTGTAAATCATGAAAGTTATAAAAAATTTTTGAAGAAAGTTCTTCATTTGAAAATGCTGTTTGCAATCCACTAACAAACCCCATCAGATTTTGATGATCATATATACCTGTTCCAAGACCGGACCCGAAAAGAATATTAAAGATATTACGATCAAAAAATAGAATATGTTCATAGAATCTTATTGGATCAAGAATTTTTAAGAGATCAATAAAAGAGGTAGAAATTAAAATATCTTGAATTAGCTCTATAATTTTTGGAGTTTGCTTGAATTCAACATTAAAAAAATATAATGCAAGAAATGATATTGTTATAAAAACAAATGGTAAAAAAATTAATGTTTCCCTATTAAATGATATATTTCTTATTAATATCATTATTAATGCTGTTACATATATTAAAGAAATCATCCGAGACCCATACCATGCAAGTACATAAAATGTAGCTAACCCGAGCAATAAAAACTTTAAATACTTCTTTTCAGAAAATAATATTAAAGAAGGTAATATTATCAATGCTTTTGTTGAGTCGTAGTTTAAATATTCGCCATAAAATAAATCAAGAAAAAGAAATCCGTTAATTGATTCAAATATAATGTAAAAAATTAAAAACTTATTTAATAATTTTGGACTAAATTTATAAGCAAGTAATGTTCTGGAAGATTTATTTATTGCAATAAAAATTAAAAATAAAATAAAAATATCTCTAAAAAAAACATTTAGGTTTACCATCTCATGATTAAATACTGTAATTAATAATAAAAATAATACATATACAAAAAAATACTTAGTGTTTTTTAAATTTATTGTTGTATTTGTTACTAGATAATAAATTAGAGAAATATATAGTGGGTATCTTATAAAAGCTGGTGTTTCATAATAAAAATTTCCTCCATTATCTACACTTAAGAAAATTGCGATTATCAAGTAAATAATTTTTTCGGGTCTATTAACTCCTAATACTTCATAATACAAAAAAATTATGAATGGTATCAAACATACGTAAGCACTTAAGGCAGGCATCAAAAGTCTTTGGGTGCCTATAAATGCAAGAGTAATAATGAATAAAATCTCAGTAAAGTTATTTATGGCATCTCTTTTATTAAAAGTTATTGAGATCATTATTAATTATGATGTGGGCCAAATTCCACAAATGTCAAGCACATGCTCGTTTGGCTTCTCCATACCTGAAAACTCATGATGATTTACAAGAAATACATGTATATCTGCATTCTCAAATGCCAAGTCGTAATCAATTAATTCTGCTTTTCTAAATAATGATGGTAATTTTGAAATGTTTGGCTCAACCACATATAAAGATGGAACATCTAAATTTTCAGTTTTAAGAGCAATTTCAAGTGCTGGACTTTGTCTTAAATCATCAATATCTGGTTTGAAAGAAAGACCATACAAAGCTAAAGAGAAAGATTTTTCTTTATCTTCATTTAATTTTATGTATTTTTTAACGTAATCAGAAATTTTTTTAGCAACCCATGTTGGTTTACTATCATTAACTTCTCGAGCAGTTTTGATGAGTTTAGAATTTTTAGGGTCTGAGCTTACAATAAACCAAGGATCAACAGCAATACAGTGACCACCAACTCCGCAGCCTGGTGACAAAATATCAACACGCGGGTGTAAATTTGCTAATTTAATGAGCTCTCTTACATCGATACCTGCATCATTACATATTAATGAAAGCTCATTAGCATAGGCGATATTCACATCTCTGAAACTATTCTCAACTAATTTTGACATCTCAGCAGTTTTTGAGTCTGTTAAAATACAATCTCCTTTAACAAAAGTCTTGTATAGCTCTCTTGCCTTTTTAGAACAATCTGGTGTCATGCCTCCAATTATTCTATTATTGTTCACAATTTCATTCATAATATTCCCTGGCAAAACACGCTCTGGGCAATGAGCAATATATATATTATTTTTAAATTCATCTATGTGTGGAAATATCAAATCTTTACGAATATTCGACAATATTTTTGATAAATATTCTGTTGTTCCAATAGGTGAAGTTGACTCCAATATAATTAAATCATTCTTTTTTAAAACTGGTGCAATTAATTCAGCAGCAGACTCAATATATGAAAGATCAGGTTCAAAATTATCACCTTTAAAAGGAGTTGGAACTGCAATTAAAAATGCGTCAGCTTTTTGAGGTTTAGTTGAAGCTTTAAGTTTGCCACTTTCAACAACTTTTTTTACGATCTTTGATAATCCTGGTTCGACAATATGTATTTTTCCATCATTTATTATTTCAACCACTTCATTATTCAAATCAACACCATGAACATGCATTCCTGCATCAGCAAAAGCTGCAGATGTTGGCAATCCTATATAACCCAACCCAACTACTGAAATACTATAATTTGACATAATCTACATTATTGCCTCTTTAATTTTTGTTGCTGCATTTCCATCTCCATATGGATTATGAGCTAAGCTCATCTTCCTATAGCAATTTTCATTATTTAATAACTTTTCTACTTCTGAACATATTTTATTTTCATCAGTACCAACCAGTTTTACAGTTCCAGCTTCAATAGCTTCTGGTCTTTCAGTAGTGTCTCTCATAACTAAGACAGGTTTACCTAGAGAGGGAGCCTCTTCTTGAATGCCTCCAGAATCTGTTAAAATCAGATATGATCTGGTCATTAAATACACAAATGGTAAATAGTCTTGAGGTTCAATAAGAAAAATATTTGGTGAATTTTTTAATAGCCTATTAACAGGCTCTTGAACATTTGGATTAAGGTGAACAGGATAAAGAACTTCAATATTATCATTTTTTGCTATTTTCATGAGAGCATTACAAATGCTTTCAAAACCTTTCCCAAAACTTTCTCGTCTATGCCCTGTAACAAGAATTAAATTCTTAGATCTATCTAAAAATGAATATTTTTTATCAAACTGTTTCTTTAAATCATTATTATTTTCAATTAATTTTGTTGTCATAAATAATGTATCTATAACTGTATTACCAGTTACATAAATAGAATCTGAATCAATACCTTCTTCTAATAAATTCTTTTTAGAAAGCATAGTTGGTGCAAAATGATAATTCGTTAGAACGCTTGTTAGTTTTCTATTTGCTTCCTCAGGCCATGGCGAATAGAGGTTTCCAGTTCTCAGTCCAGCTTCAACATGTCCTATTTGAATTTGACTATAGTATGCTGATAATGACGCTGCAAAAGTTGTAGATGTATCACCATGCACTAAAATAAGGTCTGGTTTAAAACTATTAATTACTTTATCTAGTTTTTGAAGTATTGAAGAAGTTAGATTAGATAATGATTGTTTCGTTTTCATTAAATTTAAATCAAAATCAGGAACTATTGAGAACAGATCAAGAACTTGATCTAACATTTCTCTGTGTTGTGCAGTAACACAAACGCTAGTTTCAAAAAAGTCGTCTTCTTTTAAAACTTTTATGACCGGAACCATCTTTATTGCTTCAGGTCGAGTTCCAAAAATTACTAATATTTTTTTTTTCATAAATTTAAATGCTATCTACACAATTCAAAAAATTTTTTTTAAATTTATCATTATGATTATCTATATAGTTTATGTTATTGAATTTTCTCAATTGATTTAAGCTGCTATAGAAAAACTCATTACTAATATTTTTTTCAATTTTAAGATAAGGGTATAATGGAAATGTTCCCTTGAATAGTTTTTCAGTTTTATTGTTACAAATTAATATTGGTAAAGAATGAGTTATTGATTCGTTGTACCAACCCGTTCCTCTTACATCAGAATTAACATTTATGAATGTTCCTAGTATATTTTTGTTGTCAGTTTCTAACTCTATCGAATCAACTCTTATCACATCATTTTTTTTAAAAAATTTATCATTATGAGTATTATTCGAATTAACCTTTACATATATATAATTTGGAGAAATCAAATTTTTAATGAGGTTTTGGTCTGGCATCGAAGCTCTATAACTTGGCAGAATAAAATATTGTCTTTTTGAGATATTTTTTTCTAAAAGAATTTCCTCACTATTTTTTTTTCTTAGCGGAGAGCCTAAATATGTTACACATTGATTCATATCTTTCAAAATCTCATATTGACCTGGGAATTGAGCAAGTCTGATAATATTTTTATAGAAAATCTTTTGAAATTTTTTATATAAATGCGACTTTGTTTCATCTGGAGTTGTATTGTGTTCGAATACAAAAAATTTGGATTTTATTAATTTTAAAATTGGAACAAGAAAAGGATCATATGTTAAAAAGAATATTTTTTGATTTTTATGCTTAATACATATTTTTATAACTTCAATTGCCCTAGAGAACCTATTATCCTTTGATTTTATTTCAATACAATTTACTTCATCAATGATGAGAGATTTGCTAAAAACGTAACAAATCCCTTTTGTAATTTCTATTGCATCAAAAAAAGCTCTATTAAAATTTCTATGATAAGGTGTTGATATCCAATCTATAAAAATCATGTTTTATTGAATTTAATAATGTTCTTTTTGAATGGCGCCATTATCGTCCATTTTAATTTCACAAAAAGATGGTCTAAAACATAAAAAAGATCCTCCATTTTTTAAAAATGAATGATTTTTTTTGATAAACTCATCTAGAAATTGATACGGCAATACTAAATAAACATCAGGTATTTCTGCTCTATCTTCCATTTCAATCTGAATGTTTGTTCCAGGTATTCTCCTACCATCCTTATTTAGTTGTACATCAACAGCTGATATAAAATGTTCTTTTGAAAGATTAAGGTACTGAGAAATAAAAGCTCCTCTTGTTGAAGCTCCATAAATTTTTAATTTCTTCCCATTATTCAATAACTCAATAATTTTATTTGTTAATCTATTAAAATTATGATCAACATTTGGTTGAAATTTTTCAGGTATGAAACCTTGCAAATAATCATCTTCCTCTTTCGATAGAGAAATCAATCTATCTGTCTTGTTTTTATTCTCTGAACATATGAAGACAATATTACCTCCATTCATTTCATTTTTAAAAGCATCATTTAAATTTAATCCAGCATTATTTAAAGTCGTTTCAAATGTATTTATAAAATAATAAATGAGGTGCTCTTGCCCCAACATATCAACATTTTCTCTCTCAAGAAATGTTTTAGCATAATTAACCTCTATAATTAATTTTCCATCAGTTTCTAATCTTGATTTGCATTCACTCAAAAAAACTAAAGGTTCTCTAACATCATAAAACATAGATATTGCCGTAATAAAATTGAATTTATCTTTTGATAAAGTCCAATCTTTTTCGGTTGGAAAAAAGTCATTTGCTATTCTTGAATCATCTTCTATTGTCCTATCAGCAAAAGCAACTGAAGGTTCAACACCATACACGTCAAAACCTTTTTTTCTGGCTATTTCTAAAAAAGTGCAGTCATTGCAGCCAATATCAAAAATTGAATCTCCTAAATTAAATTCTCCTATTTCACTCAATAAATAGTTAAAATGGTTCTTCATACTATTAGTTGTACCAGATCTATACCAATAATCTTGGAACATAAGTTCTTTGTTGACCACCTCTTCCATTTGTAAGTTATTACAGTCGTTGCATATATTAAGAGTAATAGGTGTCTTAATAGGATCCTTTTCGTGAGATAAAGGAAAAACTCCAGTTAAAGCGATTTCATTAGTCTTGAAAACTCTGGTTAAATTAGATGAATTACAAAGAAAGCAATTCTTACAAATTCTATAATTGCTGTCTTCAACCGTTTTCATAACCTGATTCAAAAAGTATCTTGTAAAAGTTAAGTATTGATTTAAGCGATGAGTCAAAATCTATTGAACAATTAAATCCGAGATCCTCCATTTTTTTATATGAAACTTCATAGTCTCTCTGATCAGCATCTTTTGAAAATTCACTTTCAACAATTGTAAATTCTGTTAGTGTTGCTATCTTTTCACAAATTTCTTTTTTTGAAAAAGCCAATCTGCTATCTCCAATGTTTATGGGACCATTATAAAAATTTTCATCCTGAGAAAAATAAATTACTGCTCTTGCAATATCATTTATATGAGCAAAAGTTCTTTTTGCATATCCTTCATATAAAACAACACTTTTATCAATTAAGGCTTTTTGTATCATATTATTTATGTACAAATCTCTTCTGGTTCTGTGAGATAGTCCATAAACTGTTGCAAATCTGAGTGAAGTAGAGTTTTTATCACTCACAATTTTCTCTCCTTCTGCTTTATGAGCTCCATATGAGCTTAGTGGAGAAATTGCGGTATCTTCATTGCAAATACCATCAACTTTTCCATAAGTACTTCCTGTACTTGCAAAAATTAACTTCTGATTATTTGATACAAGTTCTGTAACTGTTCTTAATCCTTCTATATTGGTTTCATATGATTCAAGTGGCTTTCGTTCTACCAGAGGCGCTCCAACAAGAGCGGCAAGATGAATAACCACATCAGCATTGTTTACATAATTTTTAAGGGTATTTTTATCTCGAATATCACCAATAACAACTTCCAGATTATTATGCAAAAGTCCCCCAAAGTGGCTTGTGCCATATATGCCTTTGTCATAGACAACTATAGAATCGTCATTTTTATTGATGTCTTTTAAGAGTTCAGAACAAACTTCAGAGCCCAAATAACCTAAACCACCTGTTATTAAATATTTCATTTTATTATATGGTATCTTTAATATGCACAATTATATATCAAACAATTATCAATTTTTGAGGTAATGTTTATAAAATTTGTGGGCAGATTTTGTAATTTCTAAAATATCTTTATATTTAGGTTTCCAGTTAAGAAGTGTTTTAGCTTTTTTGCAATCAGCAATCAGTGAATCGGGATCACCCATTCTTCTTTTTACAATCTCATAATTAATTTCAGTACCAATTACTTTTTCACATGCTTTTATAATTTCAAAAACTGAAAAGCCTATCTCAGTACCAATATTAAAAACATGGAAGCCTTTTAGTTCATTGATTTTTTCCGCACCAATTAAATGAGAATCTGCGATGTCTTCGACATGAATATAATCCCTAATGCACGAACCATCTGTTGTATTGTAGTCATTTCCATACACTTTTAAGTTATTCTTTTTAAGAGTAGATGATATTAAAATATTAGGAATCAAATGAGTTTCAAAAGGTCTAATTTCTCCGATAATTCCAGATGAATGAGCGCCTGCTGCATTAAAATATCTGAAGCATATACCATTTATTCTCTTTGTTCTGCAATAGTCTTTAATAAGATTTTCAACTGCTAACTTAGTTGCTCCATATACATTAATAGGATTTGTAGGATGATCCTCATTTATTTTTTTTGTAGTTGGAATTCCATAAACTGCAGCTGTTGAAGAAAAAATAAGATTATTAATATTATTTTTAACCATCTCATTTAATAGATTCATAGTACCTAACACATTATTTTGATAATAAAAATAGGGATTTTCTTCAGATTCTGAAACTATAGATTTTGCTGCAAAATGAAAAATTGCATCATAATTAGAATTTGCAAGACAGCTCGATAACTTTTTCTTATCTAAGAGGTCTCCCTTAATTATTTTGCAGTCTTTGTTGGCCCAAATATTGCCAGTCGAAAAATTATCATATACAACTGGAGTGTGACCTTTCTCTTGTAAGAGTTGGACCATGTGCGAGCCAATATATCCAGCACCGCCAATCACTAAATATTTCATTAATCTTTATTTTTTAATAGAGCGCAAGTGATTAAAAATTATATATGTTGCAGCAACAAATAATCCAAGAAAGAATCCAATGATGCAAATAATTGCTCTCGAAGGTTTAGATTTTTTTTCTGGAAGATGGGCGCTATCAATTATTTTAATAATGTAATCATCTCTGATTTCAGTTAACATGATCGTTCTTAATTGTGATTCAATTAAGCTGTCTATTGCCTCAGTAACAGACATGACAGGATTATTATTTCTTTCCTCTAGCAAATATTCAACAGCCTCGTTTGCCTCTTCTTTATCTCTTTTTCTAATTTGATTATTTAATTCTGAGATCATCAAATCAACTAAGTTTTTGGCAAAAATAGGAGAAAAATGTTCGATGCTTATTGTTATGTAACCAGTATCTACATCATTTGAAATTCTTAAATTTTTTTCAAGAAAGTGCTCATGAGATTCTATATAAGATGGTTGTGCAGATAAAGGAAATTTAGCTTTTCTAACCCAAGAGTCATTATTTTCGTCATAAATTCTATCATCATAAATTATCTTATTGTTTCTCATATCATATGATTTTGAGGCATATATATCTCTTAACAAAAAATTATAATTATTCAAAAGATGTCTAAAGAAATCTTTTGATTTTAGTGTTTCAATAGCTAAGTCAATTTTATTTTCTGAGGATTGTGATGGTAGATTTACTCCTACCATCGAGGCCAAGCCGGCATATTGAGATAGTGATGAGTTTTGTGTTTCATCTGAAGAAATCGCAACAAGCGCTGAGGAGGTATATTGATTTTGAAGACTTAATGCATATAGAACTGACAATATTGAAAAGGCTGTGACAATTAATGTAACGATTAACTTTTTTCTCCAAACCATAGAAAGTACATCATATACATCTATTGCATATATTAAGTCTTTATTTTCTTTCCCACTCTCCATAAAAATTCCAATGGTACCCGGAGCCGGACTTGAACCGGCACGCTATTGCTAGCGAGGGATTTTAAGTCCCTTGTGTCTACCAATTCCACCACCCGGGCATAAGCATATTATACTTTATTTTATTG